>Ga0255766_10002403_pt1 | contig 16653 bp, 13 predicted proteins | sample 071ome_23_FD_179966 | JGI IMG/M metagenome (GOLD analysis project Ga0255766, IMG submission 179966) | Coastal salt marsh microbial communities from the Groves Creek Marsh, Skidaway Island, Georgia - 071403BT metaG (version 2) | ecosystem: Environmental > Aquatic > Marine > Intertidal zone >... | reverse complement strand
TTTTTGCGAGTCGTTGAATATCGCTTAATTGAAATCCTTCAAGCCTGTAACGACTTGCGAGTAATTGTTTCTCGAGAACGTTACTATTGTACTCCTCACCAATCGTTCGAACTTTGATATCAAGGGGCCATTTGTACTTTTGAAAAATTCGAACAATATCTTGTTGACCTTCGTCGGTTGCTATGTAAAGTGAATTTTCTGGTTCTTCAGCAGGTGAAACAAATTGTTTTGCAAACAAATCACTTCCGCTACCTGTTTCTGTAAATGCAACGATAGTGAAGCCTCGAGGTACGCCGCCACGCATGGCAGCGTCAAATTTTGGAATTCCGAAGGAACCCATCGTTCCGAAGAACTCCTCGTCTTCTTTTGAGAATTCTATTTTTTTTGCCATATTTTCACCTCACATAATGACAACATTTCCTCTGTCGATGAGGTCAGTGCAATACAAATCCAAATTGGATAAAACGAGTGGAGGGGTTTGGTCTGGAACATTGATGATCACAGAAAGAATCTCTCGTTGGCGGAATGTGTTGATAAATGTGTGAAGATATTCAGCTAACATTCTATCCTCGTTGTAAATTGCCAATGCGTTTACACTGTCCATGAACACAAAGTTGCGAGGACTTCCAGAAGCCTGTAAAATATACAATGTGCGGAGCAAGATACTTTCGAGCATAATTGGACTATCGACGAAGTGGATATTGTTGTATGGAACATCTGTTCCACCAAGGATACCTGACGACACCAAGTCAACAAACTGTATGTGCGATACGTCCACGCCTATGGCTTCGAATGCTTGAATAATTTCGACTGCCCCTCTGCTGGCTGAAATGTAAACACCACCCATTTCAAACATCTGCATAAGCGGAATGATTGTGCTCGCAGTCACGCTAAATGCGTTTGAATTTCCAACTCGAACCTGAACCGAACTGTTGAGTGAAACTTCAGAGAGTTGCTGAGCTATATTTTGGTCAAACTCAAACATGATTATTGCCCCCATCTCGATGTTGTATCAATTTGTGCACCCCACTTTAACATCGGCGTTAACATCACACCAACCGGAGTCAATTCAATAGCATGTTTCGCACGGCTGTGATACGTTCCTCGCATTTTTACAACTTGTAAAAATCGTAAAAGGTGACCCATTCGCTCATTATCTCCCATGACAATGATACCATCTGCAATGGCTTCCTCAACACCGAATGAAGACCAGTGTGCATTCTCAGTGGCGGATGTGATTTCAGAAATCAAAATTGTTGTGCAACCCAAGGTTGCAAGTTTCTTTCCAAGTGTAAAGAGAAAATCTCGTATCAGTTGTTCAGATTTAATTTTGTAACAGAGTGTTGTCACTGAGTCAATCACAAGGCGAGTTACACCGATCGTGTTGACAATGTCAACAATTGCTTTGATGAGGGCGTGAACGTCGTCCAATTCAAATGATGCTTTGTCGAGACCTAACCATGAGTACAACACGTCCATATCAAACACATTGATGAGACCCGAGTCAACCATGTTCATATCAAAAAATTGGTACTGTCGGATATTTTCCAGTAATTTGACTGATGGTTCCGTTGCCGTGAAATGGGCACAAGCCTCCCCTGCAAGAGCACCTCGGACGAGAAATTCCATGCCAAGTGTTGTTTTTCCCGAACCGCAGGTGCCTGCTGCGAGGACAGTTGAACCATATGGAATACCTCCTCGAAGAATTTCATCCAAACCGTGGATACCGGTGACACATCTATCTCTCTGATACGTGGAAGGCGATTGCATGGGAACAATCTATCGAAGTCGTCATGGTTGATGAAATAACCGCCTCATAGAGTTGATTTAACCACTTTGAACGTACTCTCCTGGAGTTGGGTTTTCTTGAACCGCCCAAGAAGATTGACTGAAACGTGAGGAATCCTGCCGTTCGATACTTTGACCTAAATTTACAATGAGGCCTGTGTTTCCACCCCATGTGACCGAATCGATTTCGCCAGGAGTGGATTCATCGAGTTGGGTGTATCGAAGTCGAAGAGTTCCAGAACCGTCTGAAATTGCATTGACTTGCCCAACGCCAAGGAACCCTACGCTCCCCAAATCGATGACTGCGGTAGCATTACCAACGACTTGTGTCGTAGGGTCGCCACTAAACAGTGTTGTAGCATTGCCTGGTACGACACCCCCTTGGAAGAGATAATTTGTCGATGAAATACCCGATGTATGATTCAGTGACCAACCTCTTAACGACACAGCAAACTGATTCGGATTGTAAACTTCAATCCATTCAGGACCCGCACTCGATGGACGAGTCATTACTTCGGTGAGTGTCATTTTTGTAGACACTTGAGCGTTGGTGTGAACTTCCAAAATAACCCTAATCTGTTCTCCATCTTGATAGAACGTTCTAAATGCTGTTGATGATGCAGTTGCTGTTGACCTTGAGGTACCTCCTTCAAAGACGAGTTGCCCGATTCGAGTTTCAACATCGCTTTGTTCAACCCTGATCGTCAAGTGAACACTCATCCTTTCTCCGAGCCCAAGTCCTGCAGCGAACGAATCCTCTGTGATGTTGGAAAGGGCTGAAATTCTTTGCAGGTCCAATTTATTTCCCGAAACCAATCCGGCTTGTAATCGACCATTGTCAAGATCATTCATTGAGACTAAATGCCAATCTGAGGTTGCATTTGCATAGTCGGATACGCCATTTACGACCGGCACAAACCAACCTTCAGATGATGTTAGGCGGTCGACGCCAAGTATTGCAGAGCGATCTAAGCGGTCGAGTGAGGGGTCATTTGAACCCATTTGCAACTGTGCTAGGGATAAAAATGCTGTGAGTATCATCAAAAAAAGCGTGAATGCCGACAAAAATTCGATGACTGCTGTCAAACCTTGTTCATCGTCTTTGAACGATTGAACATCCGCCATGCATCGACCATAACCAATGATTTGAAGATATTACCGCTACATCTCGATTTATTGTTCCGAATTCTTTGAGAACCCAATTTTTGATGCATTCTGGCTTCAAACAGGCGATGAGTCTTTGAATTCGTTTGACGAGCGTATATCATGAGCGGTGCGGAGCCTATGCAAAAAGTACGAAAGCACAGTGCCATTGGCATTGTTGCACTCTTCCTCCTTTCTTCGTTTTCATTGCTTCTATTATCTCCCTCTGCTACAGCAACTTCTGGAACTGATTTAGCCATTGTTGGCTCTGTTGAACCCGTTGATGACCGTTGGTACACATTCTCTGAGTCGATTGGCTTTACCGTGACTGTAGAAAATATGAGAAGCGTCACGACTGGTTCGAACCGACAGGCAAATTGGTACGTTTGTTCAGGAGATGTAGGCGTCGTAGATTGCACATCGAGCCCAACGGACCAAGGGACATTCCTGCTAAGCAACATTCCAGGCGATTCAATGGATAATTTTACATCAACCGATTTTTGGTATCCAGGTGAATCTGCAGACGGAATCTATACTATTGTATATCAATTCGCTATTCTTGATGATGTAGCAGCAAACGATCTCATCAAATTTAACATCTTCGTAAGCCAAACTTTCAGCGATGTCTCGGCCAATCAAAATTACAATCCTTTTGAAAACATTGAACATCTTGCGGAGTATAACGGTCAAAGAATTCTCAACACAAACACGGATTACAGCGTACAATCGAGAGGAACCGTCATATCGTGTTTGACATGTAATCTCGAATCCGAGTTCGGTTGGCAACTTTGGGATAGCACTGAGACACAGATGCTGAAAACTCAATTCAAAAATGTAACCAACTTGCCAAATTGGGGCGGACTCGATACCTACACTGTGCAATTGCCATCATTCAATTATTCAATTGAAGGGGCGTACATTCTCAAATTTGGAATGATTTCAAGCACAGGAACGCCTTATGGAGACCAAAATTCATACAATGACCTTGTAACCATCCCTATCGTCATTAACGATACGATTGATGTAGGTATCATTGATTGGCACCCAAGCCACGACCCTGATGATACGCTCTACTATTATGGTTCAGAACGTGTTCATTCTGACGTTGGTAACTTTGGAAACAAAACAATTGAAAATCTGGTCATGAATTTTGACATTTTCAATGGAAATAATTTCCAAATCGAGCAATCATCATCGTGCACGATTCCTACCTTGTACCCAGGTGAAAGCGAAACATGTGTATACAACATTAACACCACAGGCGCAAACAAATTGTTCCGATTCTCCATTCAGAGCGATAGCATAGGAGGGCAAGATGTGAATTTGGCGAACAATAATCGTCAATCGCTACCCGACATTAATATCGAAGCAGGAAGCATTAACGCTTTCATTTTCCTATCAAATTCAAATGGTGAGTATAAGTCGTCAGAAACTGTTGTGTTTGAGGCAAGAACCAGTAGTGTAGCTTCACAACCTCTAAATTATACATGGAGGGAGGGTTTCTTCCTTCTTGGTTACGGCCAATACCTCAATATCTCTGGAGACGAACTTGGCATCGGCTCTCACAATATTACGCTAGAAGTACGAGACCCCTTCGGTACAACCGATTACACCTACAGGAACATGCAGATTCTTGAGGCGATCAACTTTAGCGATTTACCCCGATTTGAAGGTGAGATCGTTTCTAGAGAATCAATCACCTACTCATTTACTGAGCAATTGCCTGCAATAGGTAAAGGTTACCTGCTCGGGAACGGGTTGTCACCACTTCACCTCATGATTCTCGAAGTCGAATCGGTGGAGAATCCGGGGATTGAACCCGATATAAAGGAGATTACACTTCATTTGGATATGTCGCTTATTGCACCATCAACTGTGGATTTGTCAACTGTTCAGCTAAGATACCTCGACAGCGTTGATGATGAAGGCTGGCAGCCATTTATAGGTGATAGAGAATATGTCGTGAACGAAGATGGAACATTTTCTGTAAAGATGTACTCCAGTGGGATCATTCTCATCGCAGGAGAATTACCTCCTCCCTCTGTCCACGCAAACAATTTATCATGGTCATTGATGAAGAATGGTGGCATTGAACTTCATTGGGATTCTCTCGGGGACATCGAAAATCCATATTTCGGTGGGTGGAATGTGTATCGATATCGAGGCATTGAAGGCACAACCTACTTCCCAGACCCTGAAGGAGGCATCAACGCTTTCCAATGGGAGCAATTAACCAATGGTTCACTCGTTACAATGTTGCCATCAACAAGTCAACATTACGTTGACCCTGATGTAATGGAGACCGGTATATGCTCTTCATACGCATTAATTCCAGCAGACCGTTCTGGACAATCAAATATTGACATGGTCAATATCACGAGGAATTCAGAAGGCCTTGCTGGCCTCCTCTGTGGAGATGCAATTCCGCCAGTAACGAATATTATCGACTTCAGGCATACGTGGCGGTTCACAAATTCCACTGATTGTTTCTCCCTCACAAAAGACTGGTCAAGATGCTACGAGGTGAATTTAACATGGACCTGGCCTCAAAATGAATTGAATGGTGAATTATCATGGAATATGTACAGGGTTGAAGCAAAGCCTGAGAATGTTAACCTTCGATTTATCACGCCTTTGGCCACCAACTTGAAAGGCACACCTGGTGAAAAGGGGACATTCAATCAAAGTGGTATAGAATTCAATGGAATTCGGCCAGACCGAACGTATTACTACATCCTTGCTCCCATTGATGCAGTTGGAAATCAACAATTCATCGCCACATACCCTTCAGATAACGTTGAACGGGTCCATATTGATGATGACTGGTGGACTTACAATCAACATATCATTCCTGAACCTGAACCTGAGCCAGAACCACCACTTGGATTTGAGTGGCTTGGAGATTTAGAGGATGCTATGGAAACTGAAGAGTTTCAAGCCACCGGTGCTACGATGATTGGCTTAATCTTGCTCAATTTTATCCTGTTACCTCTTATCTTGAAAAAGCGGAAGCGGTTAAAGAGAGTCTTGGATGCTAGAAAGCGAAATCAAAGTATGTATTCGGGTGATTTTGACGACTTCTTTGAGTGATTACGTTCGAATCACTTGGCTGAAATCATCTACGCCGTCCCATGCCATCGCTTTTTCATCAATTATTGAGAGTTCTAACATCTCTTGCATGGTGTGCCCATCGAGTTCAACCAACTGATTTCTATCCAATAGACTTGGACTGAGTCCTGGTAGTAATATTGCAAAGGATTTAGGAATTCTTCCAGGATAAACTTCATTCACATGCTTTGCAATGTTCGTTGTGCATGTATTTGATATCGAATTGTACCATTCTGGATGGGCAGCAAGTTGATTTGTCCGATTGAGATATGACTGAAGAAGCAGTTGCTTACTCTCTTCTCGGAACAATTTTGCTCGAAACAAATGTGTCGTGGATTTTGGCCGACACCTCGTTCGAACCCCAATCAAATCTCGTTCTGTACCCCAAACATAGATCAATTCAAATTGTCGGAACATTCCTGTGACTGGATGATATCGTTCACCCTCTTCTCTTCTTGCTTCTATAGAACATGAAAGAAAAGACCCATCTTCAAATTCAAAGGAAAGAATCGTGTGGGCCAAACCCTTTCGCTCAGGGTCAAAATATTCTAGAACAAACCAAATATCTTTGACATTTCTTGTATCGAAATCCATGCTGACCCAATGCTCTTCATACTCTCTAGTTGTGGTCCAGGAAAAATCTCTTACATTTTGAAGATTAACATTTGTATCTTCAATTTCTGCAAACGCTATTTCTTTGTTGTCATTGACCCATGGCCTGTCATTCGATGGCCGCAAATGAAGATATTTCCAAATCAATTTGTAAGAAAAAAGCACAAAGAAGAGAGCGTTTCGAACTCTCGGAATCAATAGGAGAACGATAAATACAACACTGAACAACAACGGCATACTTAGTTCTACCATGGCTGTGCATGAAGTTCGTCCTATATTGATGGCGCGGCAGGGGAGATTCGAACTCCCGAGGTGAGACACCACCGGATTAGCAATCCGGCGCAATGGCCAGGCTATGCGACTGCCGCAATGTAAACCGCCGACCTACGATTGAGTCATGAAGATAGCGGTAATAAAGTGTCACTTCTTATCACAATATACCAAGGGGGCCAAGCCACTTCGGTGGAATAAATGAGACAAAGACGATGCTAATGAACATCCATCCGAGATAAAACAAGCTTCGAAAGAAGGATTTTGCTGCTTTCGGCATTCTACCGTTTTCATCCAATGGTTCATTGATGTCGATATTCCATACCGATTTGGCATACCAAAATGTTAGACCGCCCGAGATAAAAGCCCAGAGAAGTGGTATGCCCGAATTTGGCCAAAAACATGGCAGAGAACCCAGAAGAAAGAGTAAAATCACGTACATTTTTGATTGTCGGACGGTCGATTCTGGCCCTTTGACTTCATTCATCATTGGAATATTGACTTTACCATATTCTCCAGACCTATACAAGGCAAGGGCCCAAAAATGAGGAGGCGTCCACAGGAAAATAAGAAGGAAGAGAATCCATGGAATGGGTGAACCAAGGTCAAATGGATTTACATTCGAAGGAATGGTTGATGATGAGGCAACAATCCAACCTATGAGTGGAGGTGTTGACCCTGCAATTCCTCCGATGACGATATTTTGTGGAGTTCTTCTCTTGAGCCATACAGAATAAATGAACACATAAAAAAAGACTGAAAAGAAAGACCAAAATGCGGCTTTCCAATGTACAAAGAAAAACAAACTTGAACCGAGAAGACTGATAAAAATACCGAAGATTAAAGCAGTCCTTGGTCGAACATCACCTCTCGGAATAGGTCTGTTCATCGTTCGCTTCATGTGTGGGTCAATATCAGCATCATACCACATATTAATTGCATTTGAACCTCCAGCAGACAGTGTTCCTCCGAGCAATGTCAAACCTATTGCAAACAGTGTGTCGAGCCATGTCCGAGATCCATCAATAACTTCATTTCGAACAAGTGAATCATGAATAAGTATAGCACAAATCGCAGTGATTTGCAACAGCACAATAACACGAAGTTTCATCAATTCCATCGCTAAAGAAAGCATTGACTTTTTTTCGGTCAATTTTATCACTCCTGTTCTTGCGGTACTTGTGCTTGTGGGGTTCCTTCAATTGTGGCAATGTAGATCATGAAATAAGTTGAGATAGAAACGAGGAAAACAGTAACACCGACAATAAGATGGAGAAGGGAAAGAATTTCTGGGAATTCATCCGCCTTTGCAAATATAATATACATTGCACCGACAATGACGTTGAGTAACCAAAAACCAGTTGTTGTCTCGACCATGGTTGAAATTGGTTGGGCTGTTGGATGGCTTCGAACATATTCGCGTAGTTTTGCTGAAACCAAAAAAAGAACAACGCCCACAACAACAGCACCAAGCCGGTGAATCATTTGAATGAGAACGCCCGGGACCAACTCTCCGTTTTCAGAAAATTGTGGTAGAAATTCACCTTGGCACTGTGGCCAACCATCAGGAAATCCGACGGAGCAAGCTTTGTTGTATTCGCCACCGCTTGTTGAAGAAACCCAAGCCCCTAAAACAAGAAGTACGCCTACAGCAATAGCGATGCGAATGACATCGTTTTGTACACTTGAGATATCCTCTTTCGTGAGTGACAAGAATCTCCATGCTTTCCCTTCCTTAACTCGCATGATGAGGTACTGAAAAATGAATAGTGCCGTGAAAATTGATGCCAGAGTGAGGTGCATGGCTACTGTCCAATCCTCATTATCAAATTCAACAGTTACCATTCCTGCAATTGCTTGAATAATTAAGAGAACGCCAGAAAGAAAGGCGATATTTTTCGCTGCCCTCCCGTATTTTTCCTCCATCCGATGCATCATAATCGCATTGACAAGAATTGGAATAGCAATAACGCCGACAAGAGCTCGATGTACCCATTCAGTGAAAATTTCGAAGACCGTGTATCGATGGTCAATTCCCCGGCTATCGATTTCATCTGGGTTTTCATCCCAATAGGCTTCTTGCTCGTCCTCAGAAATGTCGAAACCCCATGTTCCAAAGCACTGTGGCCAGTCTGGACAAGATTCTCCAGCATCATGGATTCGTATTGTTCCTCCTGCGATGACAATCAACATTGCCATGAAGCATATCGCAATTGGTATGGTGGAGGGGCGTTTGTAAAATGGAAGGCCCTCACCATCCTCCATGTGTAAGTGGGGGAAGAGACCCCTTTTGAACAAATGCCTCTACCCATGTTCATGCATGTGCGAGTTTTCACGCTCTTAGGATGCCTATGTTTACTCCTATCATCATTTTCATTTCACGGTGTAGCACATGAAGAATATCAAGCGACAATGATTTCGTCCATCGAGGTCGATATCGCTTGTCTTGTGGATGAAAATGATTCATGTTCTATAGATTCAAAAAACCACATGATAGAGTACTTTAGTGCAGATTGGTGCACTCCATGCACTGATGTTGATGGGGTTTTGTCATCACTTGTAGAGAATGATACGAATATTGTCCTTCATCAATCATCAAACTTTGATGAGAATTACACGTCAGCATCTTTCATTCATTTTGAAGGTGAATATCGATTACTGTATTTCCCATCAGTTGTGTACAACGGAGAATATTTGTTTACAGGTAATCGCCAAGTTCTCGACCTTGAGGCATTGACAAACACGACCTCTCTTGAGCCGATGGATACCGAAGATATTCTCGTCAATTCAACACTTTTTTTCACCGGTTCATCTATGGAATATTGGGAAGTTTGGTATACAATCCCTGTGCTGAAAGAACGGTCTGGGGTCACTTTTGATGTTGTAGAATCTGTCGCTTATGTCTCCTCTGAATCGCCTCAGTTGGATGTGAATGAAACCTTTGATCTCCGACATGGAGGAAAATTATTCATTAATTCATGGACAAATGGCGAACGTAGTCAATTTTTACAGGGTTCAAATGCTACTGCAAGTGGTTTTGATTTCTTAAGTACCCCAGGGGACCAAGGTCAAAAATATTCAACAACTACACAAACAAATCTACCGTACATCGTTGGCGGATTACTTTTCCTTCTCCTTTATCCCGCTCTTGTGAGTCATTATAATTTGATGAGAAAACCATCATTTCGAGGTGATGGAGATAGTGAAGAGTAAGTAGGGCAACGGGGTTAAGTTCAAAAAGATGACACAGGTCGGCCAAATACGAGCATTGCTCGTAGGTGTCTTGAATGGTTAAGCCAATTCGTAATCATACCCGTTTTGAACGTGCAAGAATCATTGGTGCAAGAGCACTTCAAATTGGTATGGGGGCACCTCTGTACGCAACAGAAGAATCCCTTCGACAAGAATTCCAAGATGAATTAATTTCACTTTATGGTCTCGAAGAAGCTTCCATTCGATATGTTCTCGACCCTCTCAAAATCGCTCTCTATGAATATGACAATCACCTCATCCCAATCGATATCGACCCTCACCTTGACGAGTAAGGTCGTTCATTTTTGACTTTGATGAAAATCATAGTACTCTGGTTGATGCAGGTCAGGAGTAGCACTCTGTTTGACGAGAAGCGTACGAATATTCCATAAATCCTTGAATATTCTATACGATGATGTTGCATCGAGGTAATCAACACCTGATGAACCTCCTGTACCCAACCGCCTGCCTATCATTCTCTCCACCATTCTCGCATGATGGGCACGAAACAGCAACATTGATTCCTCTAAGTCGATGAAACAGTCGAGTAATCGTTGTGGCCATGATAGTAAAGGCAAATGTCGATACGATTCGATGAATAAAAGACCCACTCGGTCTCGTCGTACGTTTTGATTTGAATCGAAGAAAAATTCACGGGCTGCTGAAATGTTTGCTTCCAACCTAGGGCGTATTTGTTCCTCTTTCATATGACCGATTGATATTGCATGTTGGACATACACATCAACTTGTGCTTGCATTGAAGATAGATGTTCTTCAATATAATTGGTAACAATTTTCGAATCTGTTGCATCCTGTGGTTTAGAACCATGGATGGGGGTTCTTGATAGCCAGTTATGGAGGACATCGTTGAGCGATGGCGATGTTGCAATACGTTCAACTTCATCAAAAATTTCTGCACTAATTTTCCCTTCATCTCGTAATCTTTTCATATGGTCAAGTGGGTCCATATTTCCTACTCGATCTTCATTTGACAATCCCATGACAAATTCAATCTGTCGAAGTTGCCAAGATTCAAAACCAGAGGATGTCCCAAGTCGATCCCTAAATGAAAGAAAATCGATTGGTGACATCGTTTCCATCACTTTCCACTGCTGGGCAAGGAGGCGGAAAATTTCAGACACTCTCTCGAGATGTTGAACAATGAGTTGAATTTGGGCCTCGTCGATAATTTGTTGGGACATCTTTTGCCTTGCCTCTTCTAATTCTCTCAAAATAAGCTTAAACCAAAGTTCGAATGCCTGATGGACGACAATGAAATGCATTTCATGATTTGAAGGTGGAGGAGCGTAATTCTTCGGGCCAGATTGTAGAGAGAGTAAATCGGGTAACCTGAGATAATTTCCGTACGTCATTCTGGTTGACGATGTATCATTGCTCATATGTTAAGGTTCAACATACAGACTTTGAACCTTTTCCGAATCATATGAATGAAGTTTTAACTTGAGAACGTTCGACCTGCCTCAAAGTATGACACAAGACTCATAGAGTGCATACAAAACCGGTCGATATGGGCGTAGATGCTGGTACCCTCCGAGGTTGGTTAGAAAACTACGACCAAGACAACATCACAATTGGCGTTGTAGCGTCCCATTCATCCCTTCAGATTCTACATGGGGCGAAAATGGAAGGTTTTCGAACCCTTGGCATCGCTGTCGGAGAAAACCGCCGCCGTTTTTACAAAGCATTTCCAGGGGCTGAACCTGATGAATGGTTGATGCTCGATGATTATAGAGAAATGCTCGACCATGCTGAGTGGTTCAGACAACGTAATGTGATTATCATCCCTCATGGTTCACTGGTAGAATATCTTGGTGCGAGCAATTACAGGACACTCCAAGTACCAACATATGGAAACCGAGGAATCCTCAGGTGGGAGAGCAGTCGTGCTTTGCAAAGGGAATGGCTTGAACAAGGTGGTTGCACAATGCCGAAAATTGTTGAAGACCCACACAATATTGACGGTCCCGTCATCGTAAAATACGCCGGGGCTAAAGGTGGAAGAGGATACTTTATTGCAAGAGATTACCGAGATTTTCGACGAAATGTGGATATTGAAGAGGAGTTTACAATCCAAGAATATGTACTCGGGTGTCGATATTATCTTCACTTCTTTTTCGATCCAATCAGCACAGATGGTTATCAAGTTCGTGGCACAGGTCAACGAGCGGGACAAAATCTTGGGCGATTAGAACTTATGTCGATGGACCGAAGGGATGAGAGCAATGTCGATGAGTTTTACAAATTGGGTTCATTACGAGACTTAAGAGAAATGAATCTTGAGCCATCATTTGTTGTGACAGGAAATCAACCAGTAGTCATCCGTGAATCTTTACTACCGAGAGCTTTTGAAATGGCGGAAGGAACTGTCGCTGCGTCATTTAATCTGGAAGAAGACGGGCGAGGAATGCTCGGCCCATTTTGTCTCGAAACAATCGTCACTGACAAACTTGAATTCAAAGTGTTTGAAATCAGTGCACGCATTGTTGCAGGTTCCAACCCATTCATCGGTGGTTCACCTTACTCCGACATCAACGAAGAATTCATGTCAACTGGTCGAAGAATTGCTCGTTCAATCAAGAAAGCCTCTAGAGAGAATCGATTAGAGAATTTACTTTCGTAATCATTCATCTAAATCTGGTGCCGACGGAACATCATCATCTGCATGCTCTTCTTCATCTAAATCAGGTGCGGGTGGTAGTTCTATTGAGGTGTTTTCTTCTGAATAGTCATCGTCCGCCCCGTCGGACGCTGCTTCATCAGCAGCATCTAAATCTGGTGCAGAAGGAATATTTGCATCAACACCTTCTTCATCTGGCTCATCCTCATTGTGTTCTTCGTGAGCAGATTCAGGATTGTTCATTGAGTGTATCTCGTTTTGAATGTGATTGATTTTTTGTTGTCGTTCTTCATCCGAATCAAGAATGAATTCACACACTTTCATGATGGGGTCACCATATGTTAATTCGCCGCTATACTCGTAAGATTCACCAGCAAATTGAGCGATGATTTGGAAGGCTGTTGGGTCTTTGCTTCGGCGTTTCTTGTGTTTCTTGTAATAATGAACAAACACTTGGTATTTACCAGGGGGTGCACGACCTTCTGGCCAAAAGACGTTTTCAACCGGCTTTTTGGATTCTGCATTTTCATTTGCATCAACATCCAATTGGCCTCCACAACTTGAATTTCGGTTACCATTATGGATTCGTTCTCCGGATGGAGACAACACATGTAAATCAAGATCGTTGTAGTTGTTCCACATCAAAGAAATTTGAACATCGGACGATTTTGCCCCTTCTCGCTTGAGTCGTTGCTCAAGTTCTGCCTTCACCTTTTGATTTGCAACATGGTCAGACAATTCTTGTTCTTGACGCATCATGTGTTCATCCATTCGCTGTTGGTGGAGGGCGGCGACTTCTTGTTCTTCTCTTTGGGCTTGTTCATCAAGCGACTCGCGTTCTTGGTTAGCAGTTTCGGCCAAGTCGACGACCTCTGGTTGTTGTGGCTCAAGAATCGAAGTATCGACATCATCGTCAAGTGGTTCGAGTCCCTGTGCTCTTCTTAATTCGGCCTCCAAAGCTTTTCTTCGTTGCTCTCTGATTTCTGGGGCTTCTAAATCAAATTCTGCGACCAGTAAAATTGGATCTCCAGAGGATAATTCGCCGTTGAATTCTTGCAAATCCCCTCCTCCGTTCACAATCACTTGGAATTTCGTTGGGTCCTTGCTTCGGCGCTTGTCATGCTTCTTGTAATGATGGACATAGACTTGATATTTACCAGCAGGTGCTTTTCCTTCAGGCCAAACGACATTCTCCACAGGTTTACGGGTCTCGCCTCGTACATTTGCATCAACGTCAAGTTCACCCTCGCACTGTGAAATCTTGTTTCCACCGTGGATTCGTTCGCCGGATGGACAGACGACGTGGAGGTCGAGGTCGTTGTAATTATTCCACATCAACGAAATTTGCACATCGGAAGACCTCGCACCTTCACGGGCAAGTCTTGCCTGCAATTCAGACATGGCTTTCTCTGCAGCACGTCGGGATTCCAAAGCTGCGGCTTCACGTGATGCTTCAATTTCGGCAAGTCGTTCTGCTTCTGCAGCAGCAAGTGCTTCTTGACGCTCACGCTCTTTTTCTTCAGCGAGTCGAGCTTCTTCTTCAAGGCGAAGACGTTCAGCTTCTTCGAGGCGACGTTGCTCTTCGAGACGTTGCTCCTCAAGGAGACGTTCTTCTTCTGCTCGTCGTTCTTCTGCAAGCCTCGCCTCTTCGTCTTGTCGTTCTTCAGCAAGCCTCGCCTCTTCTTCTTCTCGTTCAATTCGCCTTCTTTCAGCCTCTTCTAATTCTTCACGTCGTCGGCGTTCGGCTTCTTCCTCTGCGAGTCGTTCTTCTTCCTCTTTCTTTCGAAGATCGGCTCGCTGGTCTACTAAATCCTGCTTTCGTTTGATTTCGTATTCTTCCTCTGAGAAGAGTTGGTCGATTCGGCTTCTTCGGCGTCGAATGTCTTCCAAGGCTGCAATTTTGTTGTCAAAATTGTTCTTAGCCTTTCCAAAGCCAACGGATTGCGATTCTGTGAGGATGCCTTCCGCCGACATACCGCTTTGTGGGTTGACGTATTTAGATGAGCCACTGCGTGCCATTGTAAACAATGCACCTGTAGCAAATCCGCCTGCGAGTGCGATGGTGAGGGCAATTGAAGAAATCGCCATGGTAACCCTGTGCACGAACTAGTAGTTCAATGAATTGATGGATTTCAATGGATTTTTTCCTCTCATCGAAAACATAATCTTTTGATGAACAAGTTGTTAGCATAAACTATGAAGGCAGATGGCGTTGATGCCCAATTGGAACAACTTCTTCCAAATGGAAAGGGCGTATGGGTGCCAATTGACCACGGGGCGTCGGAATATCCACTCGAGGGATTGGTGAATATCGAAGAAACTATTCAAGCACTCATCAATGCCGGAGTGAATGCAATTGTAGCACAAAAAGGCGTTGTGAGTGCTTTCTCCTCCTTGTGCGAAGGCACATCGACGTCAATGGTTGCCCATCTATCGGTCTCAACTGTGCATGGAGGAAATGACGCAGCAAGGAAAGTGATTGTTGGAGGTGTGAAAGAATCTATTGCCCGAGGGGCAAAAGCGGTTTCATGCCAAATCAACATGGGCTCAGCAGGCGAAGGCGACATGATTGAATCAATGGGGAAAATAACAAACAAAGCATTCAAACACAATGTCCCCGTTCTTGGTATGGTCTACGCTCGAGGCGAACACCTACAAGTAATAGAAAACGACTCGACAAAAGGACAAGCTCATGCTGTTCGATTAGCATTTGAACTCGGGTGTCATGTTGCTAAATCCCCTTGGTATTCAGATCGGAACACGTTTGAAGAAATCGTTCGTGCTGCCCCAATACCTGTTCTCATTGCAGGGGGAGAACGAGGCCAGTCAGACAAAGAAGTTCTCGACATGGTTGAACGAGCAATGTCATGGGGTGCAGCAGGTGTTTGTATGGGAAGGCAAATATTTGGCCATCCGAATCCTGAAAAAATGGCTGCTGCAATCGTTGCCATCGTTCACAAAGGTCTATCCGCAGACGATGCATTGGCTCTTCTCTCGTAAGGTGTTTGCATGGAACTATGGTTGGATATTCGGGAAAACCAACCTCTTGAACTGCCACCGGGCATTGACCGTGTGGTGTGCATTGACCCACACCCCTCAACTGAACACATCGTTTTACGCAACGATAAACCAGAGTTTTCAAACGCTGAACAAGGTATATGCATACACATCGATTCAAATGAATCTCAAGCGACTGCTCTGTCGTATGTTGGAATTGTGGATTGGATCTTGCTATCAGGTGGCGAGTGGAAAATGATTCCATTTGAGAATTTAGTCGCTGCATGCCAACACTCTCACACAAAAATTGCGTCATTTATCACCATTCAAGAACAAGCAATTGGGGCTGCATTTGCACTGGATACTGGTGTTGACGCCCTCATTGTCACTCCAGATGAGGCCCTTGTGCAGTCAGCCCAGGCTGCTAAATCCTCTCGGCTCGAACGACGTCCAATACCTGAAGCCATCATCGAGACGCGTTCGACCGAACGCCTCGAGGTGATGACAATTACTTCTGTCGAATCAGGGGGCACCGGCGACCGATATTGTCTTGATTTTACATCCTTGTTTGAGAATGACGAAGGCGTCCTCATCGGCTCCAGTGCCAAAACGCTCATCTTCGTCAAGGCCGAAACAACGCCGTCTGAATTTGTTCCACCCCGCCCATTCCGAGTGAATTCGGGTTCACCTCATTCCTATATTCAAATGGTAGATGGCTCCTTGAAGTATATCTCAGAGGTACAAACAGGCGATTGTGTTGCTGCTTACTCAGTGCATGGGAGGATAAGAGGCATAACACTCGGCCGTCGAAAAATCGAGCACCGGCCTTTTCTTCTCATCAAAGT
>Ga0255766_10002402_pt1 | contig 16661 bp, 1 predicted proteins | sample 071ome_23_FD_179966 | JGI IMG/M metagenome (GOLD analysis project Ga0255766, IMG submission 179966) | Coastal salt marsh microbial communities from the Groves Creek Marsh, Skidaway Island, Georgia - 071403BT metaG (version 2) | ecosystem: Environmental > Aquatic > Marine > Intertidal zone > Salt... | reverse complement strand
CGCCCTTTTGACAAATACGAACCTCGACATCAATGCTCCGATAGCCATTTTACCTGGGGAATCAGATCGACCCGATGGCTTATTCTCAGATGTGATTGTCGAGACAGATGTGCTTGATATTAGAAAGAGGGTATTTCCTAGAGGCTTTGATTATAGTGCAGAGTTAGACAGGCAGTTTGGCTTTTTGTTAGATAATCAACTCAAGACATGGTTCATGGACAGCTCAGACTTTAGGAACATTGCGAATAGTAGTGGGTCTATGTCTTTATCTCCTATGGTCTGTGATGAAATAGGTAGAGCCACTACTCTTGTACCCGCAGGTCAAGGTGGGAATACAGGTCGAGGAAACTTCATACGCAACTTTGACCATGTGGCGACTAGATTCTCAGACGCACCTAATGTGGCTCGGTTAGTCTTAGAAATATATCCTGATGGCTCGAATAATCATCAGGGTGCTATTTCTGTTACTAAACCAAGTGGGGCTTTAAAGTGGTACTCTGGGGACAAGATAACAATAAACATTTCTGCTCTCGACACTTCAGGGTCTTTTAAGGTTTGGAATGATGACTTAGGGCAAGGTCAGAACTTACACCTTGATGACGTATTTCCTGTAGGAACTCAAATAACTGATGTTTTAGAGTGTTGGCATGATGATGGGAACTATCATGTGACTGTTTCCCAAGACGCTTATTTCTCTTTTATTGAGGGGCTTGGGACAAACACGATTACCCTAACTCTTGATTATAACCAAACACAAGTGACAGGGGGTATAAACTTAGGTTATACTATCCCTGCTGACACTACTTCTCCCCCTGTCACTTACCCAATGGTTGGTGATGGTGGAGCTGATGTCGGTTCTGCTAGAAGAATGTTTGTAACACTCTTAATTGAGTACCCATCAGGTGAGGGCTTGAGTGCAACCCCTATTTCTAACCAACCGACTCCGACAACAGGCGTTTACCCAACAGGTTCTGTGATAGAGTATGATAGTGGTCAGCGAGCCTTAGATTCTGAGGCTCAACCACCTTTGGTTTATTTCCGAGAAGGTGTGAGAGAGGTAAGCTTAGAAAGAGTCACCAACTCAATCACAGACACGCTAGTGACGAGTTTTGACAACAATATTAGATTACCTTGGAAAGTCCATGTTGATAATACAGGTAGCTATGACCCTGTAATTCTTGACACGACTAACGGAAATGCAACCGTAGCTGTCAACTTGCTTTCAAGCAACTTAGGGGACACTTTCAGTCAGCTCAAATTCGTCACAGCTTTTAGTGGTCAGAGGTTAGTCCAAGTTCAGAGTCATGCAAGAGCACCTGTGCCTAATAGTGGTGTGAATGGGTATCAAGTGGCAGTCTATTATCAGTCACGAGCGAATCAGACTTTTGGGGCAAAGAATGCTCCTATATTTATAGGGGCTAACCAAGTAGCCATTCGACCTATTAAAGTTTCCGAAAAGCTATGGTCATTACAAGCAGGTAGCTCTACTTCTGAGGAGTTATATCCTTATGCTTCACCCTCAGTTCAGTTAGGGGTACACCCTAATATTGCGAGCTTTACGAGCGAAGCCGTTTTGGAAGGTTCTAGTCAGATAACTCTTGAGGACATTTCTATTAACTCAGGGTTGATTGCTCTATCTACAGTTTTACCTATGGACTCAACAGGGGTTGTCTATTTTGGTAATCCTCAGCTTGATAGCGAAAGAAGAATGGTCTTTACAGAAATAATAGACCAATCAGCTTACAACAAACCCTTTTACTTGCCTAATGCTTATGCTCAGAGACTTGATGAAAGCGTTTTACATAAGAACGCTTTGCCTTTTATTGGTCGTATCGAAGATGAAAATGCTTACCCTCATTTCCGTAAAGGTGAGATCGTCCTTGTAGTCTTATGTAGTCTCTCTACAAAGCCCGAAGAAGACGGGGTTAGTTCTCAAGCGAACCTTGTAAGATTTTCAGCCGAGCAAAGAACGGTTGCTTGTGTCTATAAGCCTAAAGATTTAATCCTAAGTGGAGTATAAAAATGCCAAAGAGTACAAGCCCTGTTGTAATAAAATTAGGTGACGGCACAGGTACTTGCCAAGACCACTCAAAAGCAAATCTTAGGACTCAAGTCCTCATTGAGCAAGACGCTTATGATGCGTCACAGATTTCTGCTGAGAACCCTTTTGAAACGTACCTTGGAGATGACGCACAGAGTCACTTTGATGACCTCGCTTCCCAAGTTAAAAACAAACCCCCACGCTTAGGTGAGTTAGGTAAGACTTATTCTTTCGGTAGCCTAACTGCAACTCACTCAGGTGCTCCCGATTGGGGCAATCTATTGCAAGCTGACACGCCTGTATGGGACAGACAATCGAGTATCTCTCTTGAGGGCGTTACGATTGCAGACACAGCGAACCATTTCTTAGTTCCTGCTAACGACACTTTCGGCTACAACCTATTCGACACAACTCCTTTAAACGAGCCAAAGACAGATAGCATCTTTAACATAGCTGATACTGACCTTAAAGGTGGTGGTGAGCCTGCTTCATTTCTGAGCAGTATTCAAAAGGGAACCAACCCTCACCAACACGCTCGTGTAGTACCTAGACAAGACGTAGCGATTATCGGTAGCTTCTCAGACTTACCTGAGTTAGCAAGTGCTGATGAGGGCTTCACAGTATCGGGTCTTTTATTTCCTGCTGATAGAGGGACACTTGCTCTTTTGAGGTGGGAAAATAACGACACAACAAACCTCTCTTACAGCCCTGCTTCTAGTGTCTCTGACATAGAAAGCCGAGTAGTAGCCGCGATTAATCTGAGCGTTGGTTTAGAGCCGACTGATAACCCTATCTTTATTGAGGGTACAGATCAGTTTACATTTCCTAGTAAGCTCACAGGTCAATACGACCTCTACGAAATGCAAACAGGCTTGGTTAGAGCAGACCTTTCAAGTGGTGGTGCTGTTATTCCGAGCTTAGTACCTAACGCTTCTAGCACTTTAGGAAGTGTTCGTATTCTTAGAGAGGCAGAAGCGTGTTATTTCGGAGAAGGGGTAAACACAATTTCGACTAAGGGTAGTCTTGATGTCCTTGGTGGGGCGTACTCTTGGAATACCCTACCTGTTCAATATCAAACTAAAAATTTCCTTTCATATCGTATGCCTATGTTGGCTTCCTATCTGCCTAGTGGAATTAAGACTCCTTCTAATGAGAGAGAGCGTTTCTTCTCCATTTCACAACCTGCGAGTACATCGGGTTTCTTCGAGACAGCAGGTAACTATGTGACTTTTGGTGAAGATGTTTATACGTTCCAAGTGGCTCGCTTTCGGCATACTGTGAAGTACGAAGAATTAAGGGTAAATCCTGTCGCTAACGGACAGTATAAAAAAGGCTCTTTCGCTCTTGTTCATTTCAAGACAGAAGATGCTTTTGAGAACCTAGTCAGAGACGGAATCTCACCCTCAGAAGATGATCTGTGGAGTGTTAATTTCCTCAACCCAACACAGGTTGAGCATATAGACAATGTGGCAGTAGATGCTGACGGCTATTCTGACATAGGTGTACCTCAAGTTGAGCCATCAGAGACTTCTATTTCCAATCCTTTAGTAAGACCTCAGATTAATGTCTTCCATAGAAATCCTGCCTATTGGCTAAGCCCTGTATATACTTTTCTACTGCAAGCTCGCTACCCAACTCCTGTATTAAATCCTTTTGGAGATGAGAAGTTTAAGAGGGAACAAGGGTACTTTACAGTTATTTCGGGAGTTAAGTATTTACTCCCGAAAGGAAGCCGACCCCATAGGTTCCAAGTCCCTGCGAGCTACCCTACCAAAAGAAATAGGCTATTTCTTTATGTTAGCTTGAACACTTACTCGCCAGGTGACTTAAAGTACCCTCATTACATGATCGAGACAGAAGATGTTAGCTTTGCCCGTACCTTTAATGACCCTTTCAGTATTTTTCATGTAAACTTTGCCTCTTTAACAGGTGAAGATAACTTGAGTATTTACACAGATATAGGAGGCACAGCTACTTTAAGAACAAGTCAAGTGAAAACTCAAGCATACTTGGTGAACTACCAAGACAGGGCTACTATTTCAACTAATGTAGCCTCAGATATTTTTAAGTATCAGCTTCTTGTTTACCCCGAAGGAGACACAGGCTTATGTTCTTTTTCTGAGGGGATTCTTGCAGGGACTTCTATAAAAGACCCTTGTTACCACTATGACGGAATAGCCACTTCTTCTGTGCTTCTCCCTAACTATAAAGGCTTACAGCAAGCAGGGGATATAACTACAGAGAAAGTCTTATATCACTCAGCGAGACTCCACTCACTCATTGAGACAGCAACTACCCGAACAGTTAGAGTCTATTTCGAGTACCCTTTTGGAGCTAATAGTGGGGGCAGGTTCTTCTCTATCTTTAGGTACGACCAAGAGGGCTTCAGAATCTATCAGACCCTAGAGAACTTGAGTGCCGATATAGTTGAGGTTTCTTCGCTCAATACAGGCTATGGTACTGACTATCCAAAGTATGGGGCGAGTGGTCTTGCAAGTCATGTAGCATCAGCAGGTAGCCCCGAAGCGACTTTAGAAATGGTGGTCGGTGAGAAATACTATGTGGAATATGGCCCGAACTATACGGCTATGACAACTTTCTTTGTCATGTTTGTAGATGACGGTGATGTGACTATTAGTGGTACAGAAGCCTTAGCCCTTTCGAGTAAAAAGACAGCTCAAGGCTTCTCAAACAACTTTGTTCAGACTTGGGATAGGCTTGCTTCAGGCATTACCTATGGCTTGAATACCGTAGAGGTGAATTCTTCGGGTGAAACAACCCATGTTGGCACTTTACCTCACGCTTTCCAACCTCTCGCTTTTGATGTAAACGACTTCGATATGCTTGAGGTAGAAAAGAGTGGTACAGGTCTTAATTATCCTCAATATGGGAACTTCTTAGAGACAGAGACAGGTGTCATTTCGGTGCAAGGTGTATCGGGTGATTTGACAGGGCCTTCTTTGTCGGGTGTCCTAGCTTATATTAATGCCTATGACCCTGCTGTTGTCCCATTAACAAGACGACCTTTTAGTGGCTTGTTTACTGCAAGAAAAGACACTCAAGAGCGATTCTTAGATGAGTCCTATCGTATAGACCATCAGTTCTTGAATATGATCGGCTCAGATAATCTAAAAGGGTCGGGCTTACCTGACGGGTTTAGTTCGATTGACCTCTCTATCAGAGACGACAGCCCTGCCACAGATCGGCTTGCTGATTCAAAACATGGTGGTTCGGGCTTTTTAAGAAATGGACACCATTGGAATTGGGGTATTTATTCGGGTGTTAGTAAAGTCGAAGGACACGCTCAAGTAAGAGGTATGCCACAGCTCGCTAACAATGTTTTAAGTGGTGGGAAATACGGACAACCAAGACGAGGTGTTTTAACCTCTCCTGCGATTGACTACCAAGACACAAGTTATATCCCTAACGAGGCTTATCACTCTAGTTGGAAAAGGAATCTTACTTATTCTTATGTTGCAGGTCAGATTGACTCATATTACAAGCAACCAGACAACTCAGACAATTCAGCAGATTGGAAAGAAAGAGCTTTCTCTTTTGTTCGTGCTTTTGATGTTGACTTCTCACGCAGTAGTACGACTGAGAATATGGCAGGAACAAGTAGATTTAAGCTGAGGCTTGTTGGTCTTGATTTTAACAACATCGACTTTCAGAATTTCATGCGTCCAATCACGGTATATGTGAAAGTCCCAGGTCTTACGACATGGCTTGATGTGAGCCGACCCGATGGGGAAGGTCCGAGTAAGCAGAGCTTTACAGATGACGGAGCAGGCTGTCTCATTTCTTACCAAGAGGGTGTCTTAGTAGAGGAAGCTGTCCACTACTTAGACCTTGAGCTAGAGGTCGGTCCAAACGCTTCTTTCTTCATTAATTCTGATGGGGAAGCACCTGTTCTCGTGAGAGCTGTTTTTAACTATGGCTTCCATTTCCAAGGTACTTCGGGAACAACTTTTGGTCTTGATTTATTTGGTGCTGACAATACTCCAACTAACCGACCTTTGCGAGATCGTAGAGGTTTGATTGGTATAGAGATACTAAGAATGTCTAATGGTCTGAACTTTGACGAGGACGATGTTGTTGTTCTTTAATAGGTCGTCGTATTACACATGGTTCATGTAAAATATTTGATGAGGGAAATAGGATATGGCTTCTACAAGTGATCTTGATCGTCTAAAGAAATCTGAGCAAGGGATTCAAGCCACCAACGACACTACTTCTGAGCCTTATCAGAGGAGCAGAGTCGTTAGGGCAGATGAAGTAAAAACAGGCTTAACAAAGCTAAATGGCTCTTGGGCGAGTGAATATCTCGTTGAAGATGCCACAGCAAATTCAAGTGAAGCTAAGATTAAGACAGGTTTAGGTCAAGTCGGTCTAGGAGACATTGACTTCGTGCCTTACGGAGAGAACACAAGTCGCATTGGGATTAAAGGTGCTCCAACTCTTGGTGCTCCTATTTCTTTCGAGGTTCTCGGTCCAACCCTCAAGTCTCCTCATGTTGATTGGACTTGGACAATCGACCCGACAGCCAATACGATTACAATAACCCACGCCACTAAGACGATTAATACTGAATATGGTATTGCTCGTTCAGCGAGTACGCCACAAGTCATTTCCTTTGAGGATTTAAACAACGACTTTGGTGGTCTATACTTAATCATTTCTCATTTAGGTAACACCAACGAGAAATGGAGTTCGACTTTTTCTCCTGTTGGGCTAGTTAGCTCAGACCTTGCTAATCTCGAAAAAGACTCGCTAGAAATCTTTAAGGTTGCTCAGATTAATTCCACAGCAACCGTTCTTACGATTGACGACAACACTCCCTTATCAAAAGTGTTCAATTCTACAGGTGATGTAGCAGGCATTACATTTCTACGAAAGAAGTCCTCTAGGCTTTTGGAAGCACCTAAGTCTGAGGGAACTACTTTCTTTGTTATGCCTCCTGAGAAATCGAGTTCTCTTGACTTCGAGCCTCCCTTATCAAATTGGCTTGGGGCGACTTATGACGCTTCTGCCCTTGCAGGTACGACTACGACTTATGGCTCAAGAATTAGCACTCCTGTTCCTGTGGCGATCACACATGGTACAGGCGTTGAGTTGCTATCTTGCGACATAGTACAACGAGGGTCAGAGGGTGCAGGTGAGTTTTCTCTTAAAGCGTCTGATTATCAGACGCAATATGTCTTAGGTAAGTTTAGAGACAAAGACTCAGCGTCTTTAACAAGCTATGATTTTCTCATTGGGAAGATTCTTCGTATCGTAAAAGTAGATGACTCACAAGCAGGTACACCTCTTACTGATTCTGAGAGAAATGCTTACTATGGGTACTTTGAAATCGTAGACCATGATTCAGACCCTAGTAATATAGGAAGTTACCCTGAGTTAACTTTAAGAAGAGTCTCAGAGCAGAACCACGTCACAGGAAATGTAGTTTGGAATCCGAAGTACACTTCTGGCATTAAGGTAGAGTTTACTATCCACAGGTCTATTTCTGACCTTATCACTAGCTCTAATCTTCAGACAGTAGAAGTAGAGTCAGCAAGGATTAAGTCTCTTATTTCCCCAAATATGGCGAGTGTTGGAGAAGCATCTGCAAACGCTATTTCTTCATTACAGAGAGGTAGTATTTGTACTTGGGACGGGAACTCTTTGATCTATGGAAACTCGCCCTCTAATCTTTCAGAGTTGGGCTTTGGTGTGGTGGTTTACCCTGCCAAGCTTTCGACTGACACATTGAGTCTTGTCGCTGATTACAGCAACCCTTTAAAGCCCGATCTTTATGAAGTGGATTATGAGGGAGCGACTGTCTATTTCAAGAGTCCATATACTCAAGCCTCGAACATTACGAACCATGCGACTAACCCACTCAAGAAAACAGTCTTATTTATTTCTTGTGTGCCTTTAGCACAAGAAGCGAGTTATGGGGTACGTCTCCTTAGTTCAGAAGATGGTATGGATAAGGGTGCATTTCAGCTACCTAAAATCCCACAGCTTTTGAGTTATCCCGATCTAGGTGAGCTAGGTACAATCATAGACCAAGCAGTCTATTTTGATGGGACAAACTCATTATTCATACCCTCTTTAACTGTAGACCAAGTGGCACAGACAGGTGTGATTGAAGCATCTGCTGTGGCAGGTGGAGAACCTGTCACTCTTAGGTTCTTTTATCGGGGTGCTTCAAACATCAATAATGGCTTAAAGCTCGACAACGTAAAGGTGGACTTTGACTCTATTAATGGTATGGGTCTTTCTAATGACCCCACTTACTACTTCTCAAGACATGGGAACATTTCTTATAAGCAATCCCTGCTTGCAGGAAGATCAGCCCGTAGTGGAGAGCTGGTCTTTACTGACGGCTCTATTTCTTACGGGGTAGATGGGAGTCTTTCTGTTTCTGTTGGGGGGTTGCGTACAGACGAGTCAACTCTTTTGTATGATTCGACCTCAAAGAAATGGGTCATTGATTCTGAGAAGTATGAGGTAGGGTTATCAATCACGAGGGGTGATCTTGTCGCTTCAAATGTGACAGAAGTCCCAACAGACACCTTATCAGTTAAGCCTATCGTTGTACTTTCTAAAGAAAATGATTTAGGAGGTTATACGAATGACGGTCATCAAGTAGTTGTTGAATCATCTCAATTTGGTCAGAGTGAAATACCTGATTTAGTGGGTCTTTATCTGAATGTAGAGGGTGGGGCGATTAGATCAGCTCAGGCTAATCATTTCCCCGACAATCATAGGGTAGTTCTTGGGCTTGATTATGCAGGGACATCAGCGAACCCTTGGCAGAGTAAGTTCATTTCCTATAAGAATGGGACAGGCAGTCAGTTAAATGACGGAGAGTTCCAAGACGCACTCAATGCTGCGGCTGTAGCTCAGTACCCGAATGATTACGAGTCGGGTATTGACTATTTCTATCGCTCTAACTCAAACCAAATGATGATTGCAGGTCGTAGTCCTAGCGTATTTCCTGCGTATTCTTATGTAGAGTCTATTTCTATTGAAGACATCACAGCAAATGTAGCAAATGCTGGTGTTATCCCAGCTTTCCGATACTTGTTATCACTCGAAGAAGTTGGTGGAAATAAGTGGGTTACAGTAGCGATTAAAGTGCCTGAAATAACACTCCCTCTCCCAAGTCTTTCAGGTCAAGTTCTGAGTACGCATATCGCCCAAGCTCAGTTTGTTTGTGATGCTCTTAATGAGGACTTGTATTTCGGACACGCGGCTAGACTCTTAAATAGAGCAGGCTTTTATGAGGGCTTTTGTCAATCCTACTCATTCAACTTTCCGAGCCCTGCTAGTTATACGATTAATGAGGGTCTTCAAGGTAAGATTGACGCTTACACCAAACATCAAGTGTGGGGCGAAAGGCAAGTTCTTTGGGTCACTACAAATGACCCACGCCACCCTAACTACAACACAGCCAATACTTCTGAGGTGACAATCGCCCTTATTTGTACGGGTCGTGGTTGTGGTAAAATCCCTTTTGTTGAGGGTGCTTTCAGTGTCTTTAGCTTGCAGACAGAAGCTAGTAAGATTGAGAACCAACTCATCAATGTAATCGCTTCTATCGGGTCAGCAGAGCAACTTCAATTCTACAGTCCTTTTGAGGATATGTTTGGAAGCACTTATCACCGTATTGGTCTTTATTGGGAATCTTCGACTTTACCTAATGGTTCAGCAGGAGCGACTCGTAGCGTAGATGCTATGGCAGAGGCTAACCATACAGTCTTAGCTTTTGACAGAAATGGTTTCTTGCCGATTGGACCTTTAGTCGGTAGCTCTAGGCTTATTTATAACCAAAGCAGTTTTGGTGATGTGAATTTCTCTTTAGAGGGGAGCTTATACGAGGGGAATGAAAGACTTGCAGGTAGCCCTATAAGAAATAACCTCTCGGTTGATTACTATAACAATTCTGGGTCAGGAAATAGATATTTCAACCTACTACCTTTTGGGCACTCATCATCAGAAAAGACGGTGGGTGAGTCATTCGATTTCCTTACTCAAGACCATTGGCTTGACAACCCGTCTTTCTCATTCAACTCTGATGATGACTTGAGTGAGGAAGACTTGGGTCTATACACATGGGTTTCTCGTGACTATGTGTACCCAACTTCTAGCTCTAACTCTGAGTCTAGTTATCTAGGACTAATCTGTACTTTCTCTGCGAACAAGAGAGAGCGTAGTAGCTTTGCTCGTCCTCTTATGAGTCCTAGTCACAAGGGCTATGAGGATATGGTGGTTTCGATTACTTCAGATTATTTCGCACGAAGCCTCTATTCTCCGTCAGTTGTAGAAATAGGCGATGAGTTCTTCATCGACTCAAGAACCTCTAAAAATAGAACACTTGATTTACCTGATGGCCCTTTCCCTGTGAGTTGGGACAACAGACAGTTAGCGAAAGCTAAAGTCCTAGATAAGTCTGAAAGCTCCGATGGTATTTATCAGTACCAAGCCGTCTTGACTTCGATAAATGGTCAGTATGGAGGGTATTCTGAATCTCTCTATTGGCAACCTATCTTTACCCACCACACAGGAAACACCTTATTCCACGCAGAATATGAGGAGATTAGTGGGTCTAATCTCCGTACCGTTTCTCTTGTAGGGGGCAATAACTTCTATTGGACACAGGGTAATCTGAGGAGTTTATTAAGGGCTTCTGCAATCCCTCCTCAATTAGGAGAATCTGGAGACGACTATGAGAACCGAGACACAGCGGCTGTAGATGGGGGCTTTGGTGGTTTCTCATCTGATACTATTTCTTATCAGAGTGCCTCTCTCATTTCAGGTGGTCGTGTTGGCTTATTAAGTGGGCTTCCTCAGAACTATGCAGGGATTAGCTTTGCTTCTGTATCGGGTGGTATTGCTACTTCTTCTTCAAGGGGTGGTCAAGACATAGGCATTTACAGAACTGAGGCTCATAGAGTTTTTGAGACATTCCTCGATCATGGGGTATTCTCTTATGTGAGTTTACCCACAGGTACAGGTGGTTCTACCTCTAGTACGATTGGTCAACTCTCAAGGGAAATGGACAAGCGTTCTGATTATAAGTCAGCCACTTTCGGAGGAAGCTCAGGTCTTCGTGTTTCGGGTGATATTCAGCTCTTTATTCGCAACCTCAGAATCTTAGGCAGTGATGACAATACAGCGTTTGTCATGCACACCGATTTCGCACCTCCTACAAACACCGATTATCTCATTTCCAATGCAGAGGTGACTCTTGATGTGACATCACCTTTCTTGCCTTATAATGAGACAGGTACGGGTCCGACTACCTCAGCTTTGCAAGCTCAGAAATCAGCGAGTGGTTTTAACACCTACGACTTGAAGTCTCAAGGTGGTGCTCATACTCCATCGGGTATTGGTCTATTTGGTCCACCTAACCCGAATACTCTGAGTTTAATTACAGACGCTTCTGTAAGGCGTACAGCGACTATTTCTTTGGGTCTGACCCTCGCTGACCTCAAGGGTATTTCTAACAGTCTAGGTAAAGATTTAGCGAACCCTGTAGGTGCTGACGAGAGGCAAGTTACAGCTAACTTTGAGGGGCAGTATGGGACGGAAGCTGATATTGGAAAAACTCTTTTCCATATGGCTCAGTTTGCTTCCTCAGACTTGGCGACAATGGCACTTCCTGTATTAAAGGGTGCGTATGTTGCACTTAATCAGTATAAAAATACCCCTTCGGGTACTGACGTAAACCATGTGGACAATTGGGGTATCTACAAGATCATTGATACTCCTGTTCTCATGCCTGTAGACGCTTCAGACTTGGAGTCAGGTCAGGGCAGTAGAAATACGCTTCATGGGTATGGTTCTGACTACTCTGCTCACACTCGATCTTCGCTCAACACGATTGTTGCGAACATCATGGTCAGAGTAGAGTCTGACGAGGTTAGATCAATCTACCCCGACAGTTCTGTACCTGACCAAGGTGGTTTTTCTTTGACTCCTACGGGTATGCTTCATGGCACTACTTATCACGAGAATACTCTTCTCAAGAAGCCCACAGCGAAGTTGGGTCACAGTTGGAGAATCTTAAAGAGAGGTGCTAACAACCTTTTCCAAGATGTGTTTATCTTTGATGTTGTAGATCAAGGAGGCAACCCTACGAGTGCTCCTGCTGATTTACATGGTTTAGAAATAAACCCGAAAGCACTTGGCAAAGAGTCCTTACCTGCTGAAATTCTTCCTCTTGCATACACTTCCTACGGATATGAAAATAGTGACACTCCCTCAGAAATAGAATTTTCTAAAAAGAATCTTGATGGAGGTGAGTCTACAAAGAACTTTAATATAGGTGTGAGACTTCTTGGTGTTCATAGAAATATGAACCATCGAGGCAAGACAACTTCGCTTGCTTTCGTTACCTCAAGGTATTCTTACGAACAACCCGACACCGAAGGTTATGTACCTACTACGGTTGAATCTTTGAATGAGGGGACTCCGTATTACGAGTCACCGAGTTTAAGAGATCGAATAGGAGACTTTATTGGAGACTCCCCTGCTCGTCTTGTAGTGTATTCATCAGAGCGTTCTGATAGGCTTGATGAAGCCTTTACATCTAAGACTAAGAGACTCTTTGAAAATGGTGAGTCGGGTTATGTCTCTCTTGGCTATCCCGAAAGGTTTGGCTTAGGTGTCGTTCTTGACGGTGGTCTTGGTGTTGTCTCAGGAAATGCAGTTAGGGTACACCCACAAAAGGGCAACTTTGACTCACTTGGAAGTCTGAGCCTTTACTCTAGCCCTATGATGGACTCTAGGCTTGATCTTCGAGATGGAAATGCAGTCTCTTTACCAAGTCGTTTCAATAGAACAGAGTTCTATGGAGATGTGGTCGTTGCAGGGCATGATTCTGATCTTGTGATTGATGACGCTCGTACAGTTGATGGTGCTGTGGCTCGTATGTTTGAGACACAGGTGTCAGCAGGTACAACTAAGAACTATCAGTCTAGGTTAATGAGGTTTAGAGAGAATTTCTCACTTTATGGGGAAGGAGTTTTCCTTAGTTCTAGTAGTTTAGATGATGTGAGAACGATATTAGCAGAGGGAGGAATGCCGAATGTTTATGAGGCTAATAACAGGCTTCCAAGCTCTTTCTTAAATGTACCTCCACCACCTCTACCTAACGATACTGTTCTTCCTTGGACTAATGCAGGTATAAGGGTAAAGACAGGTGGTTCTGTTGTCTATGAAAGACCTTTCAGACCTCAAGATGCAACAGGGGCAGACATTGTAGCTTCTATGGCTAAGGGAGCTAAGTCTGATCGTGGTTTGAGAGGGCTTGAAATACCTGCTTATGGTGAGTGTTTACTTCTCCCCAAAGGACCTCCAACTCTTGGTGGTCGAGTCTTTGAAAGCAACACAGGAGCTAAAGTCCGTACAGGTCTTACAGCTACTGACTTACCCCTCTATGAGTTCTATAACGGACCTCAAGCGTTTGGTATTGGAGGGGACTTCTCAATCACCATAGGAAATGTATTCCAAGAGCATGGGCTTTACGGAAGAGATGGCATTTCTGAGGGTTCAGTTCTCAACTCTATTTCCGAAAGTAAAGCAAGCTACGAGTATGATGAAGGTGGAGAGGGCGTACTTTCAGAGTTTAATCCTGGCGTTATTTCCCAAGCCTACAAGCACTCTCGCTCTAATCAAGGAGATTGGGGTAAGGGTAGGCGTAGGGTGTTTCTGTTTATGTCCTACTCCTCAAATTCTTACACATCAGACGAAAGCTTCGCCCTTTTCTATTTCTACAAGGGTGTAAGACAATATATTAATCTTACTCTGAGTAGTACTTCTTGGAGCTATACAAACAACTCCGTTTCACTAAACAACACCAAAGTCGAAGGTACTAGTGCCCTTGAAGTAGCGACTGACCCTTTCAATAGAAATAGACCTTACTACAAAGCGGCTTTAAATATTTCTTATAACTATAACATCACTCAAGCGAACATAGACGCAAGCTTAGTTAACTATTATTTTGATTACTTTAAGTATGACGCTTATTTCTATATCCCAACAGAAGTAGATAACATCTACATTGAGACAGAAAGAAATACTTACGATACGGGAAGACCTGACATTGCCGTCTATTTCTCAGAGCATGGTTATCATATAAAGACTACATTTATAACTTATGGCTCGTACAGTTTACCTGCTGACGGTGGAGATGGTTATTTAGACTTATTCTTCTCGGCACAACCTCAAGGTGTAGACAATCAGTATGTGGTTTCTGCGGGAATTACAGCCTCTGCTTGGGTACATAAGTTTGTACTTACAAATAGTCCTCATACCTATGCTTACTACCCCGATCAGAGCTTCTCAGATTTGGCAAGTGATCCTCACTCATCAGTCGCTTCTGTAGACGAAAGAAATGACGGGACAGATTGGTTTGACCCTGCAACTTCAGCCACCTATCCAAGTCTTATAAATGATGGAGTTATTTCTCTTGAGCAGAGTGACATTTATACCGATGGTAGACTTTCGTATGGTGGTTGGGCAGGTGGTAGTGCTCAGAGTGACATTCCTTTGCAGATTAGATTACTTGATGGGATGGTTTTAGAAGATGTCACGACAGGCACGTTCTATTCAGTAGGTGAGTTAGGCAGATATAGAGGTTGGCAAGCCCACATGAAACCTTTAGGTCAAGTGGGTGACTACTCGAATTATTTACACCCTAGTGACCCGATTCTTGCATCTCTGAATACTAATAACTCTACCCTAGTGGCTCTTGCATCTAGGGTTCGCAGAACCATGAATAATGGTAGCATGGTTGCAATTAATGGTTGGTCTACCCCCGAAATTATTTACGACCTTAACACTCACTTCGATTATGAGACAAACCCTTCAGACGAACTTTATAGAGATAATGGCTTTGGCGATGTTGTAGATGGAGGTAGTGTTCGTAGACCTCTTGTTGGACACAAGTTCAGAGTAGTACCTAATGTCGAGTTCGTACCTGTACTTGGACACCGATCAGTTAAGGGTGGTCTAGCCGTACCTTATGACAAGGCTACAGACTACGCCACATATATAAACGAAGCAGACGCTATCCTTTATGACGCTCAATACCATTTCACGGACAGTGACGTAGGTCGTAAGATTTACATCTGTGGCACTTACGAATACGCTTATGTTGGTTGGTATGTCATTATCGGCATTCAGAAAGACTATGTTGTCAACCCTTACACTCACGCTTCTATCACAGAAGACTTGTTTGATGTGGCTGTGGTTAGGAAGATCAGAAGAAGTGGAGAGTATGAGCGTACATGGGAGGGCGAGAATGGTCTTGCTTTACCAATGCGACCTAGAAAGCCAATTCTTGAGGCGAGCTTAGACCAAAGATCAAATGGCAGGGATATATACTTCGATCAGACGAGTACTACAGAAAACTATGACTTCCATCTCTTTGATCCGTTCACACCTCAAGGTTCAGAACACTCTTATGTTTTAAGGGATTTTGTCAACACAGGCTTCGATTATAATAACAATAACCAATCCAACCGATTTCCCACAACAGGGATTTGGTTAGGTCTTAATGTTAATAAAAATGAAAGCACTTCAGGAACTTCTTTTTATGGCGTAGGTGCTACATACCTAGAGCTACTTACGCATTCAGCAAAAGGGACTTATTTCCTCGTTCAAGCCTTAAATGCAGATGCAAACTTCAATGGTATTCGTCATGGTTTCACTTTCAAACAAAGAAATCTCTCTGCACCATCAGAGTTTGTAGGTTGGAGTGATTATAACGGGTCAACTCCTTGGATTAAGTGGGAGTTGAAGTATGCTTATCAAGATAAGAGTAGTTTTATTCCTGTCCCTTATGACAATTTAGGGGTTCTTCCTGTAGGTGAAGGTTATCTCATTTGTGGTATCACTTGCTCTATTCAGACTCACTTGCTTACAGAAGCTCAAAAGAGAGCAGTCACAGGGAGAAAAGCTTTCTTACAGGTAGACTTGCTCTTTAACGACCAACAAAGCACTCCTTATAATGGGGTAAACTATAATAATTTAGAGGATCTTAGTAACCCAACAAATCTGCAAAATACAGGTAGAGGCTTCTATTTCCTAAAGGGTCACTCTACAAATGTGGATTTAACTTGGGTAGATAAGAACAGCTATTTCCCCAACCAATATGTAGGTACTACAAACGACATATCGGTTGCCTCTTCGGGTTTGAGTCAGAACTATGCGAAATGGACAAGTTCATTTCCTGAAACTACTCTTATCACTCCAAGTGAATTAGATACTTCAAGGACTTCACAGTCTGCTTCAGGTGGTATTCGTTGGGTTTTCTCAGCACCACTCTTAGAAGAAAATGTGGGGTCTTATGTCCACTTAACTAAGCAAAGACCTTATCGCTTTGGTCAGCCTACATATACACAACACCAAAGAAATATAGCGATGACTAGTGGGGTCTATGATGCCATAACAAACCCTTATGGTTGGGCTTCGGGTTATCAAAGAAAGAAAGACCTTGACCCTAGTCTTGGAAATGAGCAGATAGACCTTTCAACAGACATCTTCAGAATCAACAGATGCCCGTCAACGGGCGATATTCTATTGGGTGGCGATTGTGAGTCCTATGCAGTAGAGGATATTGTTT
>Ga0255766_10002401_pt1 | contig 16662 bp, 20 predicted proteins | sample 071ome_23_FD_179966 | JGI IMG/M metagenome (GOLD analysis project Ga0255766, IMG submission 179966) | Coastal salt marsh microbial communities from the Groves Creek Marsh, Skidaway Island, Georgia - 071403BT metaG (version 2) | ecosystem: Environmental > Aquatic > Marine > Intertidal zone >... | reverse complement strand
AGAGCGATAGACAGTTTGATTAAATCAAACTTAAAGGGTATTACAGACATAGGTTCAGGAAAAACAAACAACCTTATAGAGTTGGTTGATTATTTTAAAATAGATTGTAAACGTGTTGTGGGAAATGCGTTTGAACGATTAGATAACCTTGCTGATAATACCCTACTAAATACAATTGGATGGTCACCAAAAATTGACTTATATAATTATATAAAGGAGAACCGAAATGATAACTGAAGAATACTTAAAAGATAATTTTTTAACTGCTTATTTTATTGATAGTGCAAGAGAAAATATTGAAATACAAACTACAACAGCAGATAAGAGAAGTGTATTTACTACTATTATTCCATATGATGAAAATGGAGAACAATATAAAGCACTATCTAAGTTTATGAGCTTAGATGATTTACACGAATCTACATATCAGAAACGTACACAGGAAAGAAAAGGGTTTGAAGAAGAAGTTTTGAGAATTGCTCAAAAAGAAGGACTCGTACTTGACAAAGATAAACTTGACACAAAATTTTATCCCACAATTGTAAAGGCCTTATTTACTGATATTGACAATATAGACCATATTTTTGCTTTAAAGTTAGCATTTTTTGAAATGGAACCTATAAGTAAATCAAAAAATGATGAAGCTAAAAAACAATTGAGATTATCGAAAACTAAGTTAGAAGTAATTAAAAACGCTTTAGCTATATACGAGTCTTCGGTAGAAAATAATTAGAATACCAACCAGTCCATCCTTCTTCTTGTAAATGGTGCATTTGACCAAGTGTACAAACACTATAATTTGAAGGTTTAGTATAGATATAATCTTTTATAGATGGACAAATTTTGTCATAGGTTTCATATTCTATATTCTTAAAATACCATTCATCACTTCCTCTAATATATGTTTTAAGATAGTGATTCTGTTTTTGTTTAAATTTATTCCATATATGAGATATATCACCTGTCCAAGAAACAATAGATGAGTTAAGTGGTGTGTGAGCACGTTCTCTCCACCACGTATCGTCTAGTAAAGTAAAGTTTTTTCTAATTAAATTAGGAAGTTTGTCAAAGATAACTACATCTAAATCAAAATATAAATTCTCACCATCTCTAAATCTATCATACATTTGAAACTTATTAAACCAATTGCCAAATAGGTCGTCTTCTATGATTTCAAAGCTATCATATTTTAGGCCAGAGTATTCATCTATCATATGTTTTAAGTTATCAACGTGCCATTGAGTAAACTTATTACCAAATCTACAACAAATTATTCTCATAATTTCCAATGTTTTTCTATAAAACTATCATTATTGCCGTGTATCACTTTTCCAACACCTAAAAAGTGTACTATTTTAATATTATCATTGACATCATCCAATATCATAAAGTCAGTATTAAACTTTGTAGAATACATTTTATTAAGTACTATATTTTCCCTATTTGTGTCAGCATATTTACCAATCCATTGAGCTGGTAGTTTATTAATTACACAATTGTGTTCTTCTAGTTTCCAGTTTACGTAATTTTGTTCCCCATAATACTTATAGTGTACATCACCTTTGTTATAATAATGCAATTGCCAATATTCAGGATTCAAAGAAAATTCATCCCATATAAATTTTAAACTTCCTGATTTAAACTTGTAAAAACCTCCGTTAATAGGTAATGGATTTACAGCTGCAAATGGATTTGGTTTACTATTCCACCAATTTTCATAAGTAACTAATTCGTTTTCTTTTACTTCCCATTTTAATATATCATCAACATTGTTTACTATTACTTGATCAATGTCCATAATAATAATATCATCACCAGGTTGTTGATATGCAAATTGTGGACTGAAAAATTTTAATTTATGCCAGTGTCGTTTAACATCACCAAGGTGATTATATGGTAATATAACGTCAGCTTCAATATTTTTATTATCACTAATACAGATAAATTCAAAAGGTACTGTAGAGTTTCTTTTTAGTGATCTATAGAGTTTTGATACATATTCTGGTTTATATAATCCTTCAAAGTAAACAGTACATATCTTAATCATATAATTTCCATATTAAATCAAAATTTTTATTTATAGCGTGTATTAATTTTGTTTCTTTAGGAATAAATTGTTGAGAGCTAAAAAAATAATGCCATTCTGAATCTAACCATTGAACAGGTACTTTGTTTTGTTCTAGTTTAAAACTAAAAAGTGTTTCATTATCATATCCAAAAAAATCAACTATTTTTTTAGGAAAAAAACTTGTATCAGTTTTTAATTCAGTCATAAGTGATATGTCTTCATCAAATGAACCAAAGTAATTTAACTTTTCTAAATATTTTTTATTAGTTCCAATAATTCCTGTGTTTATAACCTTATTCTTCATACTAAGATTGTGTGCAAATAACATAGCCTGGGTGTTATAATATTTTGACGATGGACTTCTTATAGTATTTGTCTTTTCAGATATTATTTCCATCTTTTGTACCTTATATGTGTTATCATATACACATATTCCTTTTTGAAAATCCCACTTATCAAAAAAACTTTCTTTAGTAACAGGAACAACATCAAAATCTAAATAAAGAATTTCATCATATTCTTCAGCCAGTTTGTATAGTAAATGTAGTTTATAAAAATTAACAATATTATAAGATGTTACAAATGGATATTTTTTATTAAAATTCTCTTTAAACATAATAAAATTAGAGTCATATTCAAACATTTTGAAATCAACACCTGTTTCATAAGCATATGCGTGTTTACAAGCTAATAATTTAGGATAATGTAGTTTGAATGAATGTTTTGTGGCGTGGTTTATTGGTATTTTGTTTTTACCTAAAACTTTTTCATCAAATAAATCAAGTTCATTTCTAGGTATGTCAATATATAAACTATAGATTACTCTTTTCATTAAACCTCCCTATTACAAGAAATCTTGTTCCTCTTTCATCTTTTATTTCATCTTCTACCATAATATTTGCATTGTCAGGTAATTGTTCTTTAAATTCATCAATATTGTTTATACAGTTTATGTGTGTGGGTATGTTAAACATATTGTTGGATTGAAAAGCAAAATAACAATTTAGATTGCTTAATATTTTAAGTTCTTTCATAGATTTCATATGTTCACAAGAAGTATTGATAATTAAATCTGTTTTTTTAATTCTACTTGAGTCTTCAGCCCATTCAAACACATCATTACAAACAAAATCTACATTTTTATAGTGATCAAATAATCTATTTTTAGAAATATTAATAACAGCCCTATCAGTATCAACTAAAGTAATTCTTTTTACATATTTAAATCCTGGTATAAAGATACTTCCATACCAACTTCCAAATATTACTATTTCAGAATTGTTATTTAATATGTTTAAATTTTCTACGTGTTCTATCAGTTTTTCTTTTGCATTAAATTGATTTATACTATAAGAATCTAAAACATCAGGATTGTGCCTACTTTCTTGTATAATCTTTTTAAATAATTCTATTTCTATATTATCAATCATTTTTTCTTATTATATAATCATTTATAACTAACATATCTAAAGCTGTTCTTTTAAACGTTCTAATAGCTTGTTCAGGTGTTTCTACTATAGGTTCCTGACAATTAAAACTTGTATTTAATAACATTGGAATTCCTGTTATCTTGTAAAACTCATTTATAATATTATAAAACTTTTCGTTAAAATTTTTATTAACAGTTTGTATTCTAGCGGTGCCATCAACGTGTGTAATTCCTGGAACTTTATCTGTTTTAACTTTACATATTCTACTCATATATGGACTAGGAAATCTTGTTTTAAAGTATTCTTTATAATGTTCTTCTAGTACAGCTGGTGCAAAAGGTCTAAAGTCTTCTCTCATCTTAATCGTGTGATTAATAATGTCTTTTATATCTGGATTACGAGGATCTGCTAATATGCTTCTATTACCTAATGCTCTATTACCACTTTCAGATTTACCTTGAAACCAACCTACTATTTTACCATCAGCAATTGCTTGTGCAACTTCTCTATAATCTGCCTTTTCTTCACCAACATAGTCATATTCAACTCCAGCATATGTTTGTGATTTGTGTATATTTTGATTTAAAACATAATCAGCGTGTTGATATGTGCCTATCGCCTGTCCTTCATCACCAACAGCAGGTGGTACATATACCTCATTCATATAGTGGTTTGTAAATCTTTCATTCATATAACCATTATAAGCAACACCTCCTGCAATACATAAATTTTCACAAGTCTTTAAAGGCCATATGTACTCTTTAAGTTTGTCAATGGTAATTTGTTGTAGTGTATATGCTAGATCGTCAATACCATAGATTGGTACAAATGGCCAATTTTGTTTTTTTTCTAAAATAGGTCCAGATAATACTGTGTCTAAAAAATCATAATAATATTGATTAAACTTACCATATCCAACTTTACCCATTAATTTACTTGCACCGAGTGTTCCGAATCCTGTAAGATTAGACATATGATTCCATAGCCATCCTATTGGCAACTTATCAGATAAGTCTATCATATTTTTATCCTTATCAAAAAATACACATCTATATTTTGAACCTATTCCATCAATAGCTAATATATCAGACTCTTCAAAGCCTGAATTAATAAAGGCATATGCGGCGTGAGATTGATGATGATCTATATAATAAATTCCATCTTTATAATAATGATCCCAAAGTTTTTTAGGTTCATAATTAAGTATTTCTTTATGATCTTTTAATATAGTATTAAAAAGTTCATCTTTTGATTTTCTAATACCACCTAGAGTGTACGTAAACGCTAAAACGTCATCTCCATCTCTCTTTTTAAAGTATTCACTAACAAACTCATCATTTAATCTATAATCTTTAGGATTTAATATATCAGATTGGTGAGCATAAGCTTCAGCGTGATATGGAAGATTGTGTTTAAATCTGGTATGACGCTCTCTTTGATTGTGATAGTTTCCATCATATGTATTGTGGTCGTGTAAGTTTAATGCAACGCTGTAAATTTTCATAATATATCTCCTGTTAGTTTACACAATATTTTTACTTTTAACTTCTCCGTCCTTGAAGTAGGTTTCTTTTTTTATTTTGTCCTTGTTATCTCTTTTTCTGCAATGATGAATACAACTAGGTAAAACTTTATCCATATTATTTTCAGCTAAATTTTTAGCAAAATTAGCCCACTCATTTGTTTTTAAAATATCTTCTATCGAATTATGTTCACTTATTTTACTTACTTTTAATAATTCTATCATAATTGGATGATTTAAAGTTTGATGTTCATCTAACCAACAACAAGGAATTAGATGGCCTCTATTTGTAACTGCTGCCTGTTGAGTATTAATTGATTTTTCTTCATTTCTTTCAACCATACATTTTGGTTGCATTTCTATTTCTTTTGGAATAGGTTTACCAATCCTATATTTAAATGGTTTATGTTCTAAACTTTTATCTCGTTCTTGCTTTGGCATATCAATTAACAATTCTGTTTATTATGTTTCCGTCCTTGAAGTAGGTTTGTTTTTTTATTTTGTCCTTGTTATCTCTTTTTCTGCAATGATGAATACAACTAGGTAAAACTTTATCCATATTATTTTCAGCTAAATTTTTAGCAAAATCAAGCCAAACTTTCGAATTTAAAATATCTTCTATCGAATTATGTTCATTTATTTTACTCACTTTTAATAATTCTATCATAATTGGATGATTTAAAGTTTGTTGTTCATCTAACCAACAACAAGGCAATAAATGGCCTCTATTTGTTACTGCCACCATTTTAACTTCCTCAGGTATAATCATACATTTTGGTTGCATTTCTATTTCTTTTGGAAGAGGTTTACTAACCCTATATTTAAATGGTTTATGTTCTAAACTTTTATCTCGTTCTTGCTTTGGCATATCAATTAACAATTCTATTTATTATGTTTCCTGTATCGTCAAAATATGTATCTATTCTATATTTGTCTTTGTCTTCTCTTTTTCTGCAATGATGAATACAAGGCCATAAAATTTTATCCATATTATCTTCAGACTCAATTAGGTTTTTAGCAAAATCAAGCCAAACTTTTGAATTTAAAATATCTTCTATCGAATTATGTTCACTTATTTTACTCACTTTTAATAATTTTTTCATAGTTGGGTGATCTAAAATGTTTGGATTGTCTAACCAACAACAAGGCAATAAATGGCCTCTATTTGTTACTGCCACCATTTTAATCTCCTCTTGTTTTTTGTCTTCAGGTGTAATCATACATTTTGGTTCTAATTTTATTTTACCTTTAATAGCTTTCTCAACCCTATATTTAAATGGTTTATGTTCTAAAGATTTATCTAGTTTCTGTTTTGGCATCTAAAGCTAATTCTTTGTTTTTTGGTTTATATGGATCATCATCACTTAACCACCTTGAGGATTGTAGTAATAAAAATGTAATTCCGTTCTTTTTAGCTAATTCTTGAGCTGTTTTAATATCATTTTCATTATAACTAAAAACAATATATTGCCATATTGGTGCTCTTTTTAGATATTTTTTAGACTCACATATAATTTGAAACATTTTCTCACCGTTTTGATTAATTCTATACTTGTGACTATCTTTTGGCAATCCATCCAACGCAAACACCCACTCGGCATTTGGGTTTGCTTTAAAACATTCAATATAGTAGTCTATTGATTTTTGACTAGCTGCATTATGTATTTCACATCTAACATTTTTTTTATGTAATATTTTTAATATTTCTGGAAATTTAGGATGATGAACAGGATCTGATAACTGGCCACAAAATGCAAATCTTGTAAAAAAATTAGATAATTTTTCTATTTCATTTAATGATAAATCATATCCGTGTACTTTTAGTCCTCTGTCTTTAAAATAAGTTTGTCTTTGACATCTAGGACACTCCAGTGGACATCTAAAAGAAATATCAATGTTTATTGTTTTTCTGTTAAAAAATGTATTTAATTTTTTTTCTTTTTCTATATTATCAACCATTTAATACCTTTCCATATTTTCTTAAAGGAAAATGTCCTTTAGGTTGTACCCATTCAGTACAAGTTTTACAATAACTTTCATATTTAAATAATCTAAAGTTCATCATTTTATCAATGTTTTCTTTTGTTAGTTCAAATGTTTTTGAAAGTTCATAATTATTAGCAAACTTTTTACTACAATGTACTATATGTTTTTTTTCAAAATCTATCACAGGTACCATAGGAAAAGCTGCACACATCTTACGATCTATTTCAGCAGCTTGTTCGTGTACTGCTAACACATCATCTTTGTTTGGTGTTCTACCATTAAATGATTTCCACATTGTATTTTTATGTTCTAATTTTTTTAATATTTCAGGATACTTGTCTTTATATTTAAAGTAATTCGGTGTTTGTACTACCACATTATAATTGTTATAGTCATTTTCAGGTATAAAATCAAAATTTCCAAGTTTTGTAACTTCGTGTTCGTACCAGTCTAATATGTTATGTTCGACATAAAGTATTTCTTTATCTTCTAGTATGTGTGGATATCTTTTACGTATAAAAGAATTTGAAAGTACTGAACAAACAAAATTAGGATATTTTTTAATTTCATTTATGACATCATTTAAGTTTTTAATAAGTCCAGGTTCACCTCCAAGTAAACATACTCTTATTTTATAGTCTTTTAAATAGTCTAAAACTTTTTTTAAAAAATCCATATCTACTGTTAGATTTCTCATCTCTAGTGTATAACTTGTACAGTAATGACAATTTTTATTACACGACATAGATAAAAAGAAATCTACAGCTAAATAATTTTCTTGTATTTCTTCTAAGGTTTTCATTTTACTATTTTATTAATTATTTTAAAAATAAATTTGTTAAAGGCTATTTTTATTTTATGTTTAGATTTAAATTCAACGTTGTTTTCCATATACTCTGGACGAGTATATAACTTTTCAATTATATAATCGTAAATATCTTCAGTATTTTCATTAATTAAACTTTCATCTATAATATTACCACCTATAAGTTTGTGAACACTTTGACAAAATTCAATTGGCATTTGGTCAGTTATATTAACCATATTATTATCTTTGTCAATGTAGCTAAATTGAGTTACAGTTTCGTTGTGTTCTATCATATTGTGGCCATTATTATATTACAAGTATTATCTATTTCATCATTTGTTAGATACGGATGAATAGGTAATGTTAATATTGTATCACATATTTGTTGACTATTCAAGCACCTGTCTTTTCTATGTATAATAGAATTATACATTGCATTTTCTGATATGGGATTAGGATAATGTACACTTGCCCCTAGTCTTTTCTTTAAGATTTCTCTTATTTCTTTATTTTCAACTCTAATAACATATTTGTGATAACAATGATTAACACCTTCATCTATTTTTTGAAGTGTAACTATATCTTTTAAATTGTTATCATATCTTTTAGCTATTCTAAATCTTTTATCTTGCCATTCGTGCATTTTTTCTATTCTAAAATTAATAAATTCAGCATTGATTGCTAACATTTTAGAGTTATAACCTAATACTTCATTGTTACCGTGTCTTCTTAATTTTCTTACTAGATTTGCCTGTTCTTTATCATTTGTAAGAAACGCACCACCTCCAGATATACCTGCAACTGGTTTGTTTGCATTAAAACTTAATGTTGCAACATCACCATACGTTCCTGCATACTGACCATTTCTATTTGCACCAAATGATTGACAAGCATCCTCTATTAGTTTTATGTTTTTATCTTCACAAAAGTTTTGTATTTCTGTCATATCTGATATATTACCAAACAGGTGTGGATACACTATTGCTTTTACTTTATCAGAATACATACGTTTAATACTATCAATTGACATATGATAAGTTTCTAAATCAACATCACAAAATACAGGTGTTGCACCTACCATCGTTATACAAGAGGCTGTAGATATCCAAGAAAAGTTTGTAGTTAATACTTCGTCACCTGGTTTAATGTCTAATGCAATAAGTGAAAAATGCAATGCGTCTGTACCACTCGCACAAGCTATAGCATATTTTCTATTAATAATTTTTAAAATACTTTCTTCTAAAAACTCAATATTTCTTTCGTTTTCTTTTTGCATTATATTATCAAAAAGTTTTAAGTATTCTTCTTTGTTTGCTAGATAATCTCTATCCCAACCTGTCATATATGTACTCCATTAATTTTTGTTGGCCTTTTGCGTTTGGATGGTGATCTAAATCAGAAATAATTAAATTTGAATCCCAAACATCAATATTATTTATTTTAGTTTTTAAAACTTTGTTTGCAATAGAATAGCCTGAAAACTGTTCTATGATTGGCCAACCTAAAAAATTTTTAATGTTTAATGTATTTTTATATTCTGTTGTTATATTAAACAAACTTATTATATCCTCAGATTTATTGCCATTATATGTAAGTCTATAATTACCATCATAGTTGTTTTCAATAATTTGTTTATGACTAGGTCTTAAACCTGTTATATAGTCTTCATATAGTCTTATCATTTGAAATTGTTTGTAAGGTAAATTAAAATATTCACATAAAAGTTGTAAATTGATAAAGTTTCTTATACTTTTTCTTGTCCATCCAAATATATCTCCACTTGAATCTATTCTATAAGACTTCCATTTTTTAATTTTACATCCTTCTTCAAAGTCTTTTCTTTGTGCTTGAGACCACGCAGCTAAAACTAAACCTATACTTTTTTTATTTTCTATTGTGTTTATTTTGTCTAGTAATGATGAGTATATAAATTCATTACCAGAACCTTCATTTGCCAAGTTAATACATTCCATATTAAGTCTATCTGCTAAAAGTTCTGGCCACATAGGCCAAGATGTATCTAATTCAGGATGTAAAATAGACTTGTAATTATTTGCTGTATAACTATCACCACTAACTATTAATAATTTTTTCATATAAAAACTCTGCTAATATAGTTTGTCCACTTGCATTTGGATGTAAATCTAGTTCAGATATTCGGTCTGTTTTGTTATTTAATTTGTATTCAGCTACCGAATAACCATTATATTTTGTGTCTGTTGGCCATCCAATAAAATTATCATTTATCTTATTAAAATATGGACTATTATGTATTATTTTTAGATATGTATTTTCAATACGCTCTTTCCAGTTTATTTCGTCATTTGTTAGTTGATGTTTGGCATTTAATATTGGAATTTGTTTTAATAGTTCATCAGGCATATTTTTTGTTCTTGCGGTCACAAGTTGTTGCCATATATAACCCTTAAATAGATGTATCATTTGAAATTGTCTATAAGGAATTTTTAATGTTTCACACATATTTTGAAAACTATAATAATATCTAAGTGATCTTTTAATCCAATATTCCATATCTCCACGACTATCAAACATATCATTAGTCCAATAATTTTTTACAGAGTAGTCACGTCTAGGTGCTGTTGACCAAGCTGCTATTACAAGACCAATTTGTTTTGGATCAATTGATTGTAATCTGTCTGCCAAGTTGCTGTATATAAATTCTTGTCCTGCACCACAACGACTTATGTTAAGACAATCCATTCCCATTTTGTCAGCTAATAATTCAGGCCATTTAGGCCAGTCACAAGACATTTCTGGATGAAATGGTGATGTGAAGTTTGGATCAGAATAACTACATCCGCTAACTATTAATAATTTTTTCATATAAAAACTCTGCTATTACTTCTTGTCCTTTTGTGTTTGGATGTAAATCTAATTCAGAAATTCTGTGTTGTTCATTTAATAGTTTTGATCCTATATCAAATCCGCCTATATTTTCGTCTGTTGGCCAACCAACAAACTTATCATTAAAATTTTTATAATAAGGACTATTTTTTATTGTTTGTAAAATTTTCTGAAGTTCTTTGTCAAATTTACTCTTTAGTGTTGGCTCTACTTCTTGTATTTTTTTTAAGTCTATGTCTTTAGCGTGATTTTTTGATGAATATAAATTAGATGAATATGGTGTCATTAATTCGTGCAAATAGGCTTTGTGTAAACTAATCATTTGAAATTGTAGATATGGTATTTTTTTAAATTCCATTAATGTTTGGAATGCATATTGGTATCTAAAACTTCTTTGTATCCAATAATTTATGTCTCCTTTAGAATCTTTGCTTTCATTTCTCCAAGTACTAAATATGTTAAAATCACGCCTAGGTGCTGTTGACCAAGCTGCAATAGTATATCCAATTTTATTAGAATCAAGTGTTTGTATTTTATCTGAAATAGCACCATAGATGTATTCTTGTCCTGCACCACTTCTACAAAGATTTAAACATTCCATATCTAATTTTTTTGCTAATAATTCGGGCCATTTAGGCCAGTCGCAAGCCATTTCAGGATGAAACGTAGAAGTAAAATTTGAATCACCCCAACTACAACCACTTACTAATAATATTTTCTTCATTAATTAAAATTAAATTGATTTTCTAATACGTCAACTAATACTTGAAAGTTTTTAAAATAACTTTCTCGGGTAGGTATAGGTCTGTTCCAATAAACACTTCCGCCATCTATGATATTTTTATCTCTCAAATATAAAACTTTTTTATCAAAATATCTAAATTCTTGCATTAATCTAGGTGCAGGATCAAAAGTGGATTTGACATAACAATATGTTTCAAAAGAACCTAATAGATTTTCAACTGGAACATTAATATTGTTAAGTTTAGGATTAATATACTTGTGACCTGAATAAGCTACTATACCGTATGATTGATACTTTGATGGATCTTTACTTATAAAGTCTTCAATAGTTTTATAATATTCTTTGTTTGTTCCTAAAAATAAATATTCATATTTAATATCATTTTTAAATGGTTTGTATATATCAAAATTTATTATCTTTTGAAATTGTAATCCAACACCATTAGGATAAACATCATAGTCGCAAAGGTCAACTACTTTTTTAGGATTAAAATAGTTTAGTGCTATTGGATAATCTTTAGGATGGTTTTCAGAATAAACTGATATAAGATTGTTTCCAAATAAAATAGATAAGGTAAGTAATTGACTGTGTTTGTATTCATCTCTTTTTAAATAAGGTAAAGTTAACATACTTCTACCCATAATTAGAGTTACAGACTCTTTACGATATGGATACCAATTATCCATATTTTTGTCATCAAAAAAAACAAATTCGTTGTGAATATATTTTTCCCCTATAGATTTTATATAATCAATTTCTCTAAAGTCTGGATGAGTTATTATTATTAATTGTGATTGAAAGCCTAATTGACGAAGATAGCTGGAATGTTCATAACTATACTTTAATAAACCGTCACCAGGTTTGCTAGTGCAAACAACATTTATATTTTTCATAATTTAATATATTTTATTTTATTTATTCATACTCAATTATATCATTTTTCACCTAAAATGTCAATGATTAATAGATAAAATAGATATTAACAAATATTACTTAATTTCTGTAACTTTAATATCTCTTTTTACGACAGATGTATTAATTTTTGTGTCAGCAGTTTCAGGAATAATGTGTTCAACACCATATGGATCAAGCATCACTTTATTTTCATTGCCTTTTATATTGACTAGTTTAGCCTTTCTCATTTTCATTCCTGTTCGAGGATGTACTTCTTGGTTAGTTAAAGTAATTCTACTACCATTTCCTGCACCAATTAAAAGCTCATTATCGTCTGATTCCCATCTAGGTCGGTTTTCTTGCGGATAACCTATACCTAATCCATAAGTTATTTTTTTAGTACCAGCTTTTACATCATCTAATATACCTAATTTTTTTTCCCAAAAATCATCACCATTTAAATCATTATGATTTTTATTAGGACCAGTTGTATAACCCATTTTAACAGCAGCTCTCATAGTTAATGCTACTGACATTCCAATACTACAGTAAGCATTTAACCATCTTTCTTTGTGTGAGTTTTCTTTTAATGTACCGTCTGAGTGACAGTTTAATTGTGTATCAGGTTCTTTAGCAACCCACACAATATAGACGCTAGCATTTGCCTGTGTATTTCTCCACGTTGATGGTGGATTTCTTCTATGGGTATTGCCCCAAGTATATCTGGATATTTCGTGTATTACGTTTCTATCAGCTGTCCAATATAAATCAAAATGTGCTTCGAATTGCTTACTAGGACTATTTTGTGCTACATATAGTAGTTCTTGTATATGTCTTTCCCTATTTTCTATTTTATCGTCATTATATTTTTGATGGTCCCAATTTCTTTGGCACCTTTTCATTTTTTCTAAAACCTGATGTTCTTCATCCCAATCATAGGTTTCTTTCATATAAGCTCTCATACCTTTTTCATAACGTGTCAATGTCATATCAGTCTCCTTAGTTAAAAATAATATTTATAATTCTAATAAATACAATTATGATATATGATTTAAAATTAATAAAAAAGGAGTTGAATACACTTCCAAGTTATAATAAACAATTATATCTACAAGGTTATTCAAAAGATATGAATCCTGAAGAAGGTTCAGACAAAGGTTATGATATTGATAATGTTGAACATACCTATGATGTTCCACTTTTTAATATACCCTATATCAACAGTATAATGTTAGAACATAATTTGGTGAGAACAAGAATAATGAAAATGAAACCAAAAACTTGTTATCTTTGGCACGCCGATAAAACTAAACGATTACACATTCCAATCATAACACATCCACATTGTTTTTTATTAATTGATAATGAAAGAATACATATTCCTGCGACAGGTGAGGCATATGTAATTGATACAACAAAAAATCATACAGCTTTAAATTGTTCAAAAATAGATAGGATTCATATAGTAGGCGCATTTAGATGATTTATGATTTAGTGATTACATCATTACCAGGATTAGATAAGGCTAAACCTGTCCCAGGTCCTGCTTTTATAAAAGGGTATTTAGAACCTTTAGGATATAAAGTTAAAGTTATAGATGGAAATCAATTAGATACTTTAGAAAACATACACAAAGAAATTGCCAAATATCAATTTAAATGGTTAGGTATATCTGTATTTTCTTTTTTACAAAAAGATGATGCTCTTAAACTTGCAGAGCCTTATGACAATGTTGTTTTTGGTGGTTCTGGTGTTGATAAAAATTGGCCAAGAAAACATTTTATAAGAGGTGAAGAACACGCTCTTAAAGCATTTATGGAAGGAAATTTAGATTTTCCAGGAATTAATGGTAAAGAACCCACACAAATGGAAGATATAGAACATCTACCTCCTCCTGATTATTCAGATGTTGTTCATAAACATAATTATACTAGAGCTGTAATATCAGGTAGTAGAGGTTGTGTTCGTAAATGTACTTTTTGTGATGTAATGAGTATATGGCCTAAGTATAGATGGAAGACTGGTAAAAAAATAGCTGATGATTTACATCACGTTTCTGAACAAACAGGTTTAAAAAAGATTAATTTTTCTGATTCATTAATTAATGGATCAATGAAACATTTTAGAGATTTATGCCACGAGTTAGCAAAAAGACCTAAGAAAATAAATTGGGATGCACAGTTTATTGTAAGAGATAAAAAAACATTTACTCAGCAAGATTTTGATAATTTAGCAAACTCTGGTTGTGTAGGATTAGATATGGGTATTGAATCTGGAAGTGAGCGAGTACGAGATCATATGAAAAAGAAATTTAGTAATGATGATATTGAATACTTTATAACAAATATAGGTGAAAGAAACATTAGAATGAAATTTTTACTTATTTGTGGTTATCCTACTGAAACTGAAGAAGACTTTGAAGAAACATTAAACCTATTAAGAAAATATAAAAAATATGCTCATAATATATTTGTATCACATCACATAATGATAACATTTCAAAACACACCTTTAGATTTTGAGCATAGAGATTTATTTAATTCTGAATTTGGCTATCATTGGAAAAATGAAAATTCTGATTTTAAAATAAGATTTAACAGATTTATGAAAGTATTGAAGTTGGGACAAGAATTAGGATATCAGTTTCAACATCACGCCTTAGATAAAGTAAAACAATATCAACAAGATTTAGATAAACTAAACAAACATAATAATATAGCTGTTCAAAGTTAAAAAGATTTGTTAAATCCTAAAGTTAGTTTTCTGCCTTCTTGGTTAAATCCGTGTGGTGAATTATAATTTTCATTTAAAAGGTTTGTCACACTTACACCAAATTTTATTCCATAATAATCATAACCAATATTTAAATCTAATAAATGTGTTTCAGGCATTGAGATTGTTGACCAATTAGAGTTATGTACATCTAAATGTTCGCCTTTATATTTGTAATTTGTGGTTAGTGAAAAGTTATTTTTAAAATCATAATTGTGAATAAACCCTAGTGACCAATTAGGGCGTCTTAGTGTTATCGTATCGTTTGTTTTGCTGTTAAGATGACTTGCAAAAAATTTAATATCATTTAGATTATAAGCAAATTCAATACCATCCGTATTTAAATTACCTATATCGTTTTTAAAAACTGTTGTTGAAAAATTATTTTTAGTTAACGTTAATTCTTGTGTTTCACCATACTCGATAGCTGTCCAGGTAGTTTTGTCTTTATAACTTGTAGATGTACTTCCACTTATGCTTAATCCATCTTGTATTTCTTTAAAAAATCCTAACTTATACGTTTCGTGTTCTTCATCAAATCTGTGATGATAAGAAAATATATCATATGATAAATTAAAAAAATATCCTAAGTTATGATGTTGATTGTTTAATGATTCATTGTGTTTGTAATCAAATCCAAAACCATAGTTTTCATATTGTTGTGTAGCCTTTAGTGTATAGTTTTGACTTTTATAATAATCATCATCATAGTTTCTATCATATTGGTGTGTATGTAAAGTCAAACTACTGTTTTTGTAATCTAGTCCTGTTTGAAAAGCATAAAATGTATTATCGGACCATTTATCATTTTGCACAAGTACATTATGTCCATCTAAATCGGTAAATGTGTTTCGTGTAAAGAAGTTTGTTCTCCAGTGAATAAGATCATACCATTTACTTACGTTTAGTGAAAGTGATTTATTTTCTGTTCCATCTTTTTCACTAGCACCAGAAAGTGCTGATATATTTTTTGATTGATGTTGTCCTGCAGACAAGGATATATCAAAGTCATTTATATTAGTATAGTAGTTTCCACTAATTGTTTTATCGTTGTGATTTCCTGAAATGTTTAATTTTTTATCGTAGTCAATAGTTGTTCTAAAATTAATTGCACCTCCCACAGCGTCAGCGCCCCAATGAGCACCAGATGAACCTTTATAAACATCTATCTGTTGAACATTAAACATAAAATCTTGGCCAATATCAAACGCACCTGTTGGTGTAGAATAATCATTTATTGGTATACCGTTTAACAAAACTAAAACGTGATTTGAATTAGTGCCTCTGAAAAAAACTGATCCTTGTTGACCTCTAGGACCTGATTGAGATACTTCTAAGCTTTGAACAAAATTTAAAGTTTTTGCTAAATCTATAAGATTGTATTTTTCTATTTGTTTTTTTGTTATGGAAATACTTGGTGTAATTTTATCACCAATTTTGTTAGAGTTTGTTATGTTTGATTTAGATATAATAATACAAGGAGTTTCATTTTCCCATTGACAGTCGTTTTCGGCTGCAAATAATATATTACTAAATAAAAATGTTAAAATTATTAAAATTTTATGCATACTA
>Ga0255766_10002388_pt1 | contig 16704 bp, 15 predicted proteins | sample 071ome_23_FD_179966 | JGI IMG/M metagenome (GOLD analysis project Ga0255766, IMG submission 179966) | Coastal salt marsh microbial communities from the Groves Creek Marsh, Skidaway Island, Georgia - 071403BT metaG (version 2) | ecosystem: Environmental > Aquatic > Marine > Intertidal zone >... | reverse complement strand
ATAGTGATTCTTTTGAAAGAATTTCTTTAGCCACACCCACATCTGTTGAAATAATTGGAGTTTTAGTTATTGCACACTCCAATATAGCCTGTGGACCTCCCTCTACTCTAGAAGTAACTATATATAAATTCAGCATATTATAAAGTTCATTAATTTTTTTAATATTTACCATTTCAAAATATTTGTATTCAATATTATTTTCCTCAAGGGCATTTATAATATAATTTCTTCTTTTTCCTGTTAACAATACTAAGACTTTTTTTTCTTTATTAATATCGTTTACTATCTCTAAAAACCTATCTGGACCTTTGGAAAGTTTTGGTAGATTAACATCATGCCCTTCGGAGTCTCTTTGAAAACTACCGATCAAATAATATTCATCTTCTATCTTATATTTCTCTTTTAACTTTCTTTTATCTTCTATGTGAAACCAATTATTTTGATTAATCCAAAAGGGAATACTTATAATTTTTTTTGTCGTCAGAGATGACAATTGTAATTTAGTATTTTGCGAAATAACATGATAATAATCTACGAATTTATCCCTTTCTTTAAATTCTCTTAAATCATGTTCAGTAAATTTATCAAAATCAATATGATAAATTGAGCAAACTACTTTTTTCTTCTTGAGAGTTGATTGATTTAATTTTTTCCATGTCCAAGGAGATGCTAGCCATATTAGATCAGAGTTTATTAGAAGCTTTGATGAAATATCAAAATTATACTCGTACCATTCTTTTCTTAACCTATCAAGGATCCAATTTTCCCTAGCTTTATTTAAATATATTTTCATTGTTTCAAGTAAAATATAATCTTATATATGTAAAGGATTAATAATCAAAAAAGTTTTAATTACAGGAGTGAAGGGTCAAGACGGTATTTTTCTAACTAATGACTTAATTAAAGATAATATTAAGGTTTATGGAGTTTCAAGAAATTCAAATTCTGATTCTTTTTTTTATAAATTAAGATATATCAATAAAAATGCAGACTTTAATAATGTAGAGTTAATTAAAGCTGACTTAAGAGATAAAAATATAACAAAAAAAATAATAGATGATGTTAAGCCAGATTCAATAATTAATCTATCGGGACCAAGCTCTGTCTATGAATCTTTCAAAAATTCAAATATTAAGAAAGACATCATAAATATTTTTGATAATATTGTAGATTCTTGTATAGAAATTTCAATATTTCCTGAATTTTTTCAAGCAAGTAGTAGCGAAATGTATGGTCTAAATAAAAATCCGAGATTAGATGAAAATTCAAACTTTATTCCAAACTCACCTTATGCGGAAGGTAAATTAGAAAATCATAATAAAGTCCAGTTGTTAAGAGAACATCATGATTGGAATTTAGTTTCTGGTATATTGTTTAATCATGAATCAGAATTTAGAGATTCAAATTACTTAATCTCAAAAATAATAAACTATTTAATTAATAAAGATAAGAAAAAACCTTTAATATTAGGCTCTTTAGATTACGAAAGGGACTGGAGTTACGCTGGTGATCTAATGAAATTTGTTTCTTTAATTAACTCGCAAAAATTTAACGAAAATTTTGTTATTGGCTCTGGGATTCCAACAAGTATCAAATTACTGTTGGAAATTTCTTTTAATTTCTTTAATTTAGATTTTTCAAAATATGTTGAGGTTAATGAAGACCTACTTAGAAAAAATGATCCAGTAACAAGAGTAGCTAATATAGAAAAATTAAATACTGTCTTTAAATCTCAAAAATTTATACCAATTGAAGATGTTATTGAAAGAGTAATTAAATATAAAATTAATTTAAGGAATTGAATTTCTTCTTACACAATCGGCAAAATACTTTTGTTCAATTTTAAATTTCGTTGAAATGTTATTTTTCATATTTAAAAAATATAAAACTTCTTTAAGGTTTTTAATAATATATCCTTGAGCAAATAAATCTTTAAAAAGTTTATAGTCCTGAGAAAATAAGAACCTTTCATCATAATTACCGACAGATTGAATAATTTCTCTTTTGATTAAAAGTGTTCCATGTATAAATGGGTTTTTAATTTTCATAACAAACTTAGGATTTATAAATCTAGATATGTTTGGAATTATTCTTTCCTCGCCAATAATTTTTGCCAAACAACAGACAGCATCAATGTTCTTTTCAAGCAAATAATTTAATTGTCTTTCAATGCGAATCTTTTTGCTTATATCGTCTGCATCATGCCTGGCAATATACTCTCCACGAGCTAGATTTAATAAATTATTTAGGCTCTTCGTTAAACCTAAATTTTTCTGATTTTTAATTACTACTATTCTTTCATCCTTAGAATTCATTTTCATTAAAATTTCATACGTTTTGTCATTGCTGCAATCATCGGATACTAAAATTTCCAAATTTTTATAGCTTTGACGCGAAATACTCTCAACTGATTTTTTAATAGTGTTCTCTGCATTGAATGCACTTATTATTACTGAAACCAAAGGCTCTTTAACCATTGTTATATATATCCATAAATTTTTTACTTAATTTTTCATTATTTAATATTTTTTTTGTGAATATAAAGTTTTCTTTGCCAAGAGCAGCTAAATCAAAGCTATCCAAATTCTTAAGGATATTTCGAAGTGAATTAGTGTCATTGTTGTTGAACTTTAATTGGTAGTCCCTTGGAAAAAATTCTTTTATTCCTCCATTGTCTGGAAATATTGAAGGAACACTCAAGAGAGAGGCTTCACACAATAAAGTAGGTTGTCCCTCATATAATTTAGTATTTGTTATGACTGCTTTTGAACTGTTAATATAACTTAAAGTTTTATTATGATTTAATTCGCCAAGAAACTCAATGTTTTTACTTTTTTGAATCTTTAAATCATTTGCCTCTGGACCGTCACCAATAATAAGTAATTTATAATTTGTTTTTACCGAACTAAATATATCAATTAATTCATTGACTCCTTTTTCATTTGATATCCTACCTGCATAGAGAACATAGTCCGAATATTTAATTTCTTGAAAATTTTCAAGCTTTATTAGATTAGGAAAGACAAACAATCTTTGTTTGTTAAATCCTTTGTTAATCATGAATTCTCTTTGAAAATTTGTTAAATTTAATATTTTTATATTTTCATTTTTTAAAATATTGTAATATCTTTTGCCATAATAATTTACAAGAAAAGACTTGATGTAAGAATTATCAAAATATTTATTAAAGTATTTTTTAGATTTTGAATCTCCTCCACAACCCATACATAATTTAGAATTTTCAAAATGACTTTTTGCTGAATATGTTTTTGTACAGTCAAATCTATAATTATGAAGTTTTACAAATATTTGAATATCAGGTTTTTTTCCTAATCTAATAAAAATATTATTCCAAATATTGAACCATGTATTATGAAAATATACAATTTCTGGTTTAAAGTCATGAACTTTCTTTAAAATTTTTCTCTCCGCGAAAAAATTTTTATTGGATATGAAATTTAAAATTTGTTTTACTATTAAGACATTATTTGTAAAATATAAAACTTCTACATTGAAATGTTCTTTTAAAAATACAATTTCATTTTCAACCGCTAAATCTTCTCCACCTAAATTCCTATATTTATTATGGACAATTAATACCTTTTTTTTAGCCACTTTATTTATCTCTCAACTATTTTTCTTTGTCCTTGAGAAATTTCTATTGAAAAATGATTATCATAATCTAAATCAATAGTTGAGTGAGTTGAATTTATTATAGTAATTTCTTTTTTATTTAATTTTTCTGAGATAAGTTTTCTACTAAATTTGTCTAGATTAGAAAATGCTTCATCAAGAATTAAAATTTCGGGTTCTAATATTAATGCTCTTATCAAAGAAATTTTTTGCATTTGGCCAGAAGAAAGATCTTTATTTGATATCTTTGTTTCTAGAATATTTTCCTTAGATTCTTTAAATAATTGAAATTCATAAACAAATTTTTCCAATACTTTATGATCATATTCTTTTTTTAATCCATATAGTAAATTATCTTTAAGTGTTCCTTTTATAATCAGTGGGTTCGGACCAACATATCCATATTTATCTGAATGAGTTATTACATTTCCATCAATTGGGAAATATACTCCAGCTATTAATCCAAGTATAGTACTTTTACCACTCCCATTTTCGCCTGTAATAATAGTATGTTGATTTTTATTAATTTTGAATGATAAATTTTCGAAAATTAACTCTTCAGCCCCAATGTATTTAAAAGATACATTTTTGAAGTTTACTGCAACTTCATCCTCTAGCTTTTTAATTTTATAATTATTCTTATTTACTGATTTCTTATTTTTTTCAACTAAATAAAGTTTTTCTAAATGAACTTGTGAATTAATAACCATACCTATTGTTCTATTAATTTCTCCAAATGATTGAAAAAGCCTCAAAAGAATACCAATTAACTCTAAAGTAAAAAAATTAATTCCTTGATAAAAATTAAAAATAACAGAAATAATAAAAAGTGTAATAAAAGGAGGTATTAGAGCATTAATTGTTCCTAATTGAAAATCTTTGGTTTTATATTTCTTGTAATATTCTGCAGTTGCTTTGAAGTCTTTGAGCTCTTCTTCTTGTTTATTTAAAATTTTTATTAAATACAAATTTTCAATTAATCTTTCTATCTTTTCAAATACTTCCTTTGATTGGTGGTATGCTTTATCAACGTATTTTCTTAATGTTATGGATAACTTCTTTGAAGGAAAAAATAAAATAATAGAGATAACAAGAATTGGTGTCAGACTCTGTGACTGAAAAATAATTATATAACCTAAATAAACAAGTGCCTGAAGAGATATATTTATTAAAGTTGCTAATGATTTATAAAAGTACGCAACATGATTACTTAATTGACCTACATAAAAGAAAGCATCAGCAGTTGAGTAGTTTCCTTTATAAAAAACTTCACTCATAAGGTATATTTTTAAGTTTTTTTCAATTTCAAGTTGTAAAGCCAAAATAATAAATTTTTCAAAGTAGAGTGTTATAAATCTTAAGACGATTAAAAAGGGTAGTAAATATAAATTATCTTTAAGATAATCAATTAAAAATAAGTTGCTGTTGTCTTGAAAGTAGTCAGCAAAAAATAAAATTATTACTATATCTATTAAAACCGAAATATTTGCTAATAAAATAGAAAGTGAAATTTTTAATTTTTTTTTGCTTGTATTAGTGATTTTTGAAACAACAAGAATGTCATTTATTACAGACTTTATATTTATCAACATAACAACAACCCTATCTTAAGCAAGTTTACAAAATATTTACAAACTATATTGATTAGATACATCACTTAGATAGTAGAGGCCTATTAAAAAATGTTGATTATTTTATATTTAATAAATGAAATAAAAATTGATAAAAATTCCACTATCGGTTCATATTTTGGCACTAAAAATACAAATATGCTTATAGATTACTTAACTCGATTTTAGGCTTTTAATTTAATTTTTTTTAATATGTTGAAATAAATGTTCATAATATTTATGTGACAACTTTTCATTAGTGTAATTTTCACCAACTTTTTTTGCAGAGTTTTCAATTTTTTTCTTATTATTATCTGTCATCGAGATAATTGCTTCAATTTTTGCTTCGGATTCTACATAGTCTAGTGGGTCGAAAAAAAATCCATTTATATTATCTTGAACTACTTCTTCTGCATTGCAATACTTGCTAACAAGTATTAGTTTTCCAAAAAATAATGACTCTAAAAGCACAACTGGTAATCCTTCTTTATGCCCTGTATCTGAAATAATTGATGGAATTACTACTAAATCTGCAAATTCATATATTGATTTTTTTTCTTCTTTACTTATAAAACCTGTAAAAAGATATCTGGAATTTGGTATCTGAGCATTTTTCAACATCTCTTCATATTTTTTCTTTAATGGTCCCTCACCGCATAAAATAAGATTTAATTTTTTATGTTTCTTACTTAGTCTTTGAAAAATATTTATTAAATTTTCTACCCCTTTAATCTCTGCAAATCTCCCAATAAAGACTATGTTAAATCCATCTTTAAACTTTTCTAATGCATATACTTTTTTACTTAATGAGTCTTCATAAGAATCCGTGTCTACTGGCATAGGAACTACTAAACTTTTATTTTTGATAAAGTTTTTCTCTCCAATTGTTTCAATAAGTCTTTTCTCTGTAGAAAATGAATCATTAGTCCAAGCTTTAGAATTTTTAATTACTAAAGTTGCTATCAATTTACCCATTATTGGAATTTTTTTTAATACTATTACGTCTTGTGCGTGGGTTGTAAAAACATATGGAATTTTAAAAAATAACTTTACTATGTAGGCTGAAATAGCTTGAGGGGTAAACCAATGAGCGTAAATAACATCTGGCTTTTGTCTAATTACTAGGGTAATTGTGTTTAGCACTTGAAATATAAAATAAGAAGGGACCAAAAATATTCTCAATTTATTTTCTTTAATTGATGGAATAATTCCTCTACCTGCTAGTTTCTCATATCTACTTGGAAAGAAGTAATGATACCTTACTTGTTTAAAGTATTTTGAATCTTCAATAACTAATCCATCATTAATATGTGGAACTAAAACTGTAAAACTCATATGAGAATAGTTTTGTTTTAACTTGATAATCTGATCCATAACAAAAGAGGGGACTGTATCTTTAATATTTTTTGGGAATGTTGAGGTTAAAAGTAAAACTTTCATAACTTATTTGTTTTTATTCATAACTAAAAATTCTCGTAACAATATAAATAAGTATTAATGCAATCACAAATTTGTGAAATTCAATACTATTAATTTTGTTAAATAAGTTTATAACATCTCCATTAGATATATTTAACCCCACCCCTTCTAATGTATATAAAACTTGATCTTTTGAAAAAACCACAAATAAAATCTTGAGTACCATACCGCCAAAAAGACTTGTTGCAAATATTATTTGATAACTATCAAAAGAAAAAAGAGACTTTAATACTCCACTTAAATAAAGAGGCTGAGCATATCTTGTTAATTTGCCAAATGAATTAATTTGATCGATTTCGGATAATGATGTTAAAACATTTGTTTCGAAAAATATTACAGACAATAATGAAAAAATAGAAAAAGTTATTAAGTATATTCTTTCTATTTTTGTAATTTTATCAAAATAATTAATAAATAGATATATACAAAGTGGAATTAACGAATATAAGTACCTCATTCCAAAAGCAGAGGCAACAGTTCTCCATATCAATACTAGGAAAATTAAAGATCCTATAGAAGCAAATACAAAAAGATTTTTAAAATAATTTTTTTTAAAATCTAATAACAACTCTTTTGTTAAAAATAATAATATTAAAAAAATGATTGGTATAAACCACATTATCCCAAATTCTTGTGTTATAAATATCTGAACTAAATTTTTAAAATAATAAATGTAAACACTTTCATTTCCAAAAATATCTGCACTAGTAAATGTTTCTGAAATCAATGGGAAGGTTTTTTTATTGTAAGCTAATAATGGCCTAAAACTAACCTGGCCATAAATTAAATTTGATAGATACATGAAAATTAATGTAGCAAAAAAAGAATTGATAATAAAAAACTTGTTTTTTATTAATTTTTGATTTCCCATCTTGCTTGTGTTAACTTTATTAATCCAAAAAGGAAGTAAAAAAACAAAATAATTTACATATCTGACTAAATAGTTTATTAAAAATAGATATGGGATTACTCCTGCTATAAAATTCTCTTTATTTGACGATTTTTTATAAAAACTATTCAGGAAGTAAATAATTAAAGTTACGGTAAAAAATTCATAGATATGAGTCATACTATATCTCTCAAAAGCGTAATAATGAATGCCTGTTCCGAAAAAAATGAGGAGTATCCAATTTAAATTTATTTTTATATCTAAGGATTTGATAATTTTGACAAATAAATAATAGGAAAAAGCAAAATAAAAAATTGGCGAAAATGAATAAAGTAAAAGTTTATAATTCATACTTTCTTGTTGAATTAAACCAATATTTGAAAAAATATTATCCAGAATATTGCCAATATACATAAAAGGTGCAGCTAATATACCTGCACCTACAAAACCAAGCGGTGCTATTTTTTCTTGATATTTATAAACTTTCCCGTCAATAAATTCCATTTGATTTGAATAATCAAAATCAAAGTCTTCTGCAATTGTTTCAGTATGTACAAAATATGAATGATCGTCTCCACAACAATTAATCTCATTTATATACCTGTAATCTGTTCTAAATGAAACTAATAGAAGTAAAAATACAAAAATAAATTTAATATTTTTACTTAAAATAAATCTATTTTTTTGGTACATAATTACCTATATATTGATTTACAATTTGATCACTTTTCATGGCATCTCTTGCAAACTCTAAATCTTCGACTGTATCAACAGAACTAGTATATTTATGAATTTCAAATCCAAATATATTCATTTCATAAAAAACAGCTCTCAATAACTCGATTCCTTCAATGTTTTCAATTTCAGTTGGTTTAAACTCCACAAAATTATTTAATGCACTAAAGCTAAAACCAACCAATCCAGTTTGCTTAATAAGTTTGACATTGCTTCTAAAATTATGAGGAATATCATTTCTTGAAAAATACAAGACCTTTGAATTATGATTTAAAGTAATTTTTACTGTATGGACATTGTTTGAATTAGGTTCAATTGTGTAGCCTAATAGTATATCCTGAAAATTATTATTAAAATTTTTTATAAGATTATTAATGTCTAATGGATTAATTAAAGGTTCATCACCTTGTATATCAACAATTAAATCTTCAGACGACAACTTAAGCTTTCTTGCTGCCTCAGCGCATCTTTCTGTTCCATTTTTATGCTCTTTACTAGTTAAAATTGTTGGAATTTTAAATTTTTTAGCAACTTCTGTAATTTCATCGCTATCGGTACAAACATACACTTCGTCTAAGTCTGATAATTTAGCTCTAAAATATACATGAGAAAACATTGGGAGGCCAGAAATTTCTATTAGTGGTTTATTTGGTAGTCTGGAACTTTCCATTCTGCATGGAATTAAGCCAATTTTTTTCATTTTTACTATATTATTAGAAATAATTTTTATAATCTTATTAAATTGAAGTTTAATAAAAAAAATTTTCTACATTACTTGATACTTGTATACTTGGGTTTAATTTTTTTTCTATTGTCGATAATAAATAATTTAAAAAAAGAAAAATTAAATATAATTTCCTTATCAGGACATAAACTAATTGGAAACCTTGAGACTTTATATAATTTAGATCAATATGATGGAAATGTTTTTTTCTATATTACTTTTGAATACAACTATTTTAAACTTCTAAAATCTGATAAAAAAAATGTTTTGTATGGCCTTAACCCCTTACATTTGTATAAGTATCTTTCATCCAAAATAATAATCTCTAGTCATGGTCTCTTATTTCACAAAATTATTAAATCGATATTTAATATTAAAACCTTATATACCGGACATGCTATTAAAAGTAATAACCATGCCTCCATATTGAAAGAACAGCTTCTATTTGATGAAGTTTGGCTTTATTCAAATTTTGAAAAAGATATATATTTGGATGAATGCAGTTACAGAGGTGGGAATTTAGTGCCAGTTGGTTATCCACGTCTAGATGATTTATATCATCTTTCATTGAAAAAAGATCTAATAAAATCAGATATAAATCTGCATAGTAATTTAATATTGTATGCTCCAACTTTCGACAGAAATAATTATGACTATCAAAAGAGTCTGTTTTCTTACAATGATCTAGATTTTTATAAGTTTCTTGAACAATTTAGTAAAAATTACAAATTTAAAGTACTTTTAAAATACCACATTGAAACAAAATTAAACCAGAGCACAAAAGATTTTATCTCCCTTTCTGATAGCTTGATTTTAGTAGACAAATATTCAAAATATCCCGATATTATGCCCTTAGCAATATCTGATATTCTTATTACTGATTGGTCCAGTGTTTTTGTTGATTTCTTATCTTTATCTAAACCAACAATCTTTTTAGATGCACCGCGTACCTATACAAAGTCAGGAGTTTCAAAGGTATTTGATAATGAGAATATAAAAAGAGTTAAAAAATATGAAAACTTAAAAACCCAAATAATAGAATATCAAAGTGATGGATTCAAGCTTTCAGAAAAACAACAAAAATTTAAAGAAGTTATTTTTGAAAATAGGTTTGAAAAAAATAACACAGAAAGATGCTGTGAGAGAATTGATAAAATAATTTAAGATGATAAAAAAAAACTTAAGATTATTTGTAACTTTATCCATAATCGGATATTTGTTTTATTTTTTATATGAGAATAAATCGTATATAAATTTTTCAGACTATAAGGTAAATTATTTATTTATTATATTTTTAGTTTTTGTTATTAAGCATTCCATTCAGGGGTTAATAAATCAAATTCTTTACACAAATATAAATATTAAAATTAACTTACTAGATGCTTTGTTTGCAACAATAATCAATTCTCTTGGCAATATTTTTGGCCCTTTAAATTTGGGTTTAGGACTAAAGTTTGCTTATTTTAAAAATAAATTTAAGTTCAAAAGTTCTGATTTTATAAAAGTAAGTATAGATTATGCTGTTTTTCATTTGTTTTATACAATTGGAATTTTTTTATTAGTTTTAATCTACTTAGATAAAGATCAATACTCTGAGTATGTAGATATTTTTACTTTTTTATTTCTTGGGTCCTTTTTAGTAATTATATTAAGCAACAAGATTGTAAACTTTATAAATAGTTCAGGATTAAACCCTAAAATTAAAAAAGTATTTTCTTTGATTAACTTCAATTCAATAAAAACAAATCGTCTTAAATTATTTATTACAGCTAATATCCACTATATTTTCACATTCTTAACAATTTATTTAACTTTTAATTTTTTAGATATAGATAATACTTTTTTGGATGCAATTAACTTTGCTGTAATTGGAGAAATTTCTAGCTTTTATAGAATTACTCCAGGAAATATTGGGATAATTGAAATAGCATTAATTTTCTTTAAAGATTTATTAAGCCTTAGTGCAATACAGATTATTCTCATCAGCATTACTCAAAGATTATCAAGTTTATTGTCTCTAGGATTTATTAATTTACTACTAAGTTTATTTTTTAAAATTTCTGATTAAAAAATTGAAATTTAACCTTAGATTTGAGCATATTTTATTCTGGCTTTTCTAGCATCCAAATATAAGTTGGAATCATGAAATAAAGAAGTCTACTTAAAATATTTAAACAAAAACGATAAATTCTTCCATGACTTATTTGGTCTGTGGCATTAAATTTTTCAGGATTTTTTATAATTTTGAGAGTATAGTCGTGTACATAAAATTGATTTACAAGTTTTTTTAAGTTTCGAATTGACAGATGATTTTCATAATATTCTTCATATTTTGTAAATATTCTAATATAAATATTTGCAATTTTTTTTGGAAAAAATGAAAGGAAAGGAAGCTTATAATGTCCTTCAATTATTTTATACCTATTACCTGCTGCAAAATAGCACACTCCCCCTGGTTTCAGAAATTTGTATATATTGGCCATTAGATTTTCTGCTGAGGGGACATGTTCATAAATATGAGAACAAGTTATTACATCAATGCTGCTTTCTTTCAAATTTAGCTCTTCAATTGGGCTGACTATATATTCAATATTATTTTGACTTTTATTTGTTTTTGCATAATTGATAGCTTGCTTGTCTATATCTATTGCAATAATTTTCTTAAATTTCTTTGCATATTCAAAAGTCATAATCCCAGAAGAACAGCCTATATCTAAAAGTGTTAAATTTTTAGTTTCAGTTAAAAAATCTTCTAATACAGAAGTTGTTTTTTTAGCTTTTGTAATTCTTTGAACTTCATCAAACATAGAACCATCTATTTTTGAAAAATTATATTGATAACCTCTTGTCATTTAAATAATTGTCCTGCATCATCAAAATCTAATTATAATGACCTAATAGTGAATGTTAACGGAATATTGTTATGTGGTGGTAGGGGTACAAGACTTTTACCAACTACTTCCTATCTAAACAAACATCTGATACCGATTTATGATAAACCAATGGTTTACTACTCACTTTCAATTCTTTTAATGAGTGGAGTGAATAATATATCGATTATTCATAATTCAAATGACAAAGACCAATTCGAAAATCTTCTTGGAGATGGGGAACAATTTGGTATAAAAATAAAGTATGTAGAGCAGCCTGTTGCTGGGGGGATTCCAGAAGCTATTAATTTAGCAACTGTAGCGGAAAGTGAAGACAAAACAGTAACTGTGTTGGGGGATAATTTTATATTTGGTGAAAAGTTCTATACAAAACTTGAAGAAATTATAAACAACACAGGCAAGTCATCAATTTTTTCTCAAGTAGTAAAAAGCCCTGAAGAATTTGGTGTTGTCCAAACAGACCCTTCAAACAGAATCATAAATATAGTAGAAAAGCCAAAAGAATTTATTTCAAACTTAGCCGTTATTGGACTTTATGTTTTTGATAATTCTTTTAAGAAACATTTTAAAAATATAAAAAAATCAGAACGTGGAGAATTTGAAATCATTGACATAATTAAAAGTTATGGTTTGGAAAATGTTAGTCATAATTATATTGGAAGGGGGACTGCATGGTTTGATATGGGAACTACAAACTCTTTTTATAAGTGTTCTTCCTTTGTTAAAACAATACAAGATGAACAGGGGCTATTAGTTTGTTCACCTCATGAAATTTCTCTTAGAAATGGCTGGATTGACAAAAATCATTTGTCTAATTATTTAGACAGTATTAAAGATTCTGAATATTCAGAAAATTTACAATATTTGATGAGATGACACTTGTCTCAATAATCATTCCAACATTAGATAGACCAGATCTTCTAAAAAGAGCAATAACCTCAATTTATAATCAAACTTTTGAAGATAAGATTGAAATTTATGTCATTGACAGTTCTTCAACTGAAGAAACACAAATACTTTGTGAAAAGTACTCTTTTATGGAAAATAGAAATTTAAATTATATTAAAAACAATCAAAGTAATTTTCCTATTGATAATTATGTTGTTGGTGCTAAATATATAAGCGGTGACTATTCAAAGTTTCTTTGTGATGATGATTGGTTAGAACCAAGCTTCATTGAAGAATCTATAAAATTAATGGAAATTAAAGGTGCGTCCTGTACTGTTTCAAATATTAATCTCATTAAAAGATCGGGTAAAAACGAAATTAAAAAAAATAATTATTATAAAATCCATGATGGTGAGGTTAGTCTAAATGATATTTATAATTTTATTTTGAAAGACAAGTCTTTACCTGTCAGTGATTCTGCAAGCTTAATGAGGTCCTCTAAACTAAAAGAAGCATTTATCAGCTCTTTAACTAATGTTGAATGCAGTAAAATTCAATATGGATTTGATTTTTACATAAATTATTATTCTGTTTTTGATAAATCAAAAACATTTTTTCTTAACAAATCATTAGTCAATTCTTGGGCTGGAGACGATTCGATAACTGTAAATGCAAAACTTTCTAGAGTTTCTTATTGTAATTTCTTTGCATTCTTAAAATTTATCGAATTATTTGATATTGACGTTGGAGAAAAAAATATGGATCTAATAAAAAATAAAATTGCAATAATTAAATTAAAATCATACCTAAGTAAAGATTTAAAAATTTTAATTCCAGAAATAAATTATAAAGGTAAGTTCAAATTTTCATTTATTTTTATAAAATATATAAAAAAAATTTTTGTTAAATTTAAATATTTAATTAAAGCCTAGAATTTTTTTGATTGACTCAATAACCTGATGTGCTTTATCATCTGTTAGCCCTGGATACATTGGTAAGCTGAAAATCTCTTTGGCTACTAATTCAGTTTTTGACATACTTCCTTTTTTATATTTTTCAAATGGAGGCATTGTATGTATAGGCCAGGGATAAGATATATTTAAGTTGATATTCATCTTTTTTAAATCTTCCAATATCTTATCTCTTTTTGAATGCCTAACAACATATAAATAATAAGTATGGAAGGAACACTTTTTTTCAACTGGTAATATTAGATCAGTTTCAACCAAACCTTCATTGTAAATTTTTGCGATTTCTCTTCTTCTGTTTATTTCATTCTTAATATTTTTTAATTTATAACGTAATATTGCAGCATGAACTTCATCAAGTCTTGAATTTACTCCGTCTATTAGAGAGAAGTATTGATCTTCCATTCCATAGAATCTCAACATTTTTAGTTTTTTATAATACACACTATCAGAAGTAACACACATTCCACCATCTCCAAAAGTTCCAAGTATTTTTGTTGGATAAAAAGAAAAAGCAGAAATATCTCCAAAACTTCCACATGTTTTATTTTCTATTTTTGCACCGTGTGATTGAGCACAATCTTCAATTAAAATTATATTTTTTTCATTACAGATTTTTTTTAACTCTGTTATTTTTGCTGGATGTCCGTAAAGGTGTACACAAACTATAGCCTTGGTCTTTGAAGAAATCATTTCTTTAACACTTTTGATTGAAATATTGTATGTTTCCTCGTCAATATCGCAAAACACCGGTTTTCCCCCTGTTTCAACAATTGCAGAAACTGTAGGCACTGCTGTATTTGAAACAGTTATAACCTCATCGCCATCTTTTATTCCTGCAGCTTTAAGAGCTAATTCAATTGCATCAGTTCCGTTACCAACCCCAACTCCATATTTCGCTTCAACAAATGAGGAAAACTCTTTTTCAAACATAGAAACATTTTCACCCAAGATTAGCTTTCCAGATCTAAATACCTCTTTTACTATTTCAATAATTTCATTTTCGTCTTCAGAATATTGCTCTAAATAAGACCAAACGTTAATGGGGTCATTTGTCAATTTAACTCCTTTTTAAAATTCAAAAACTCTTCATTAGAGTCTTTGAACTCCTTATTAATAGTATCAATATCATTGTTTTTGTACTTCGCAAAAACAGCTTTTAAATAGTTAGTAAATGTATCATCAAAACCAACTGTTATTTCTTTTGTAGATTCATTTTCTTTGATTATCAAACTTGTATTAAAATCATCTGGCGGACTGAAGACTCTTTCGTAACTAATAGAAAAATTGTTACTTTTAAAAATAACTTTATTTTTATATTCTTTATTAAAGCCAAATTCAAAATTCGCTTTTTTTTCATTTCCATATTTTGCATATCCAGAAAAACCCATGTTTACTTTATCTGATTTGCTACTTGTATCTTTGATAAAAATACTTTTTGCATTACTGCCCCAAAAATTTCTTCCCAATTCAGAAGCATAAATACCCATATCGTTTATTGATCCTCCACCAAGTTCTTCTGACATTCTAAAATTATCAGTACTTAGTTCAGGTATAAAAAAAGTATGTGTCAAAGTCCCATTTTTATATTTTTTTGAAAGCTCTTTAAATTTTTTCCAAGCATTGTGATATTGAAAAACGCAACTTTGGGTAATAAATAAATTATTTTTTTCAGCAACATTCACTAATTTATTTAAATGAGATAGCTTTAAAACTGCTGGCTTGTCAATAATTACATTTTTATTATTATTCAAACTTTTTATTGCATATTCAAAATGATTTGAATTAGGTAAAGAAATATACACTACATCACTATCGCTTTCATGAATAGCATTTTCATATGACTCATAGACTTTTTTTATTTTATTAATTGGTTTAATTACCTTAGACCTGCTTGCTATATCAATAGACAAAAATTCATCAATTTTATTTACTGCTGGTATCACTCTTCTAATTGCGATGTCAGAATAACCTAATAATAAAATTTTACTCATTCCTAAGTCTCTAAACTTTTTGATAAAAGAAATATACTTCTTGCTTCCATTCCCATTAATTCTGAAAGTATTAATTTTCTTGATTCTTCTTCGTTAAAAATGATCATATCTTCACTGTTAAAATTTTTACTTTCAACATCTATGTCAATTATTATGTGGGGAACAGAGACTCTCCAAAATCTTCCACCCTCTTCTGACATATTAATAGTATGAATATTTTTAATATTTCCATACTCTTTATACTTTTTATTCAACTTAGACTTTATTTTAGTAATATCATTTTCGCTAGATTTAATTATCTCAGTTGGTCCAATTACAAATCCATTTACATAGCCAGGCTCTATACAAAGTGACCACATATAGTTTATTGATTTTTTATTTAGAAGCCTTAAAAGGACATAATATAAATTTCTTGATTCAAGAATTATAGGTTGGGACCAATTTGGAACTTCTCTATTTTGAATTTGAACATTAACGCCTTTCACAGAAAAATTATCATGCTTAGTAAAAAAATCAAAACAGTCTTTATCTTCAGAATAAAATTTTTTAACGTCGTTATGAAGTCTGCCGTAATCAAGATATTCTTTTTTTGATCTTGAAATTAAATTTTCTATTTTTTCATCCAATTTTTTGTTATTGTTTTCATATTCAAAAGAAATTAAGGACAAAACGCTTCTTAGGCAGGAATTTATAGAGTTATCATGTTTGCTAAATGCTAGTACCTGGCCTAGAGTCATCCATTTAAATCCAGACTGTTCCTCTAAGTACTCTGTTTCAACAATTACATTTTGATTAAATTTTTGCCAATACCTTAATCCTTGTTCGGGTTGAAGACTGTCGATTATATATTTATCTTTAGGAATATTTACAAATTTTTCCCAATATGGTGGAAA
>Ga0255766_10002387_pt1 | contig 16705 bp, 22 predicted proteins | sample 071ome_23_FD_179966 | JGI IMG/M metagenome (GOLD analysis project Ga0255766, IMG submission 179966) | Coastal salt marsh microbial communities from the Groves Creek Marsh, Skidaway Island, Georgia - 071403BT metaG (version 2) | ecosystem: Environmental > Aquatic > Marine > Intertidal zone >... | reverse complement strand
TTTCCATACTTTTTCATTATGTCTTTAGTAGTTTTTTCATTCATAAGACCTTCATTGTTATAACTAAGAAAAATATATTTAAATTTTGCATATTTTATTAATTCTTCAAAACTATTACTGATGTCCCTTTTTATACAATATTTTGATCGCGCATATTCTCTTAAGCCAGTTTTACCTTGAGGAGTAAAGTTATCATATAAAGAAATAGTGTTAAGCAAATGATAATTCGCACCATATTGCCTGTGATTATATGGTGGATCTAAATATAAAATATCACCACTTATTTTTCGAATAAGAGTATTACTATCTTCATTAAAAACTTTATGAGAATTTTTACTTTCTATAAAATCTGCAGGCTCTAGAATCAGATTCTTTTGGGCAGATTTTTTAATATGTTTTAAAAAGGCACCATAAACGGAAGCCGTGTTAGCAACTTTATCAGCACTTTCTAATAAGGACGCAAGTAAGAAGTAATAAGTTTTTTTATTAATTTTTTTTGAAGATTTCCATTCTTCGATTTTTATTCTTATGGTATCTATTTTTTTTCCATTATGATCTGTAAAGTACTGTCGGTTACTACCACTTCCAATACAATAGTTTTTAAAAATAAAACCATTCTTACACAATGGTAATGAATTTAGTTCACTTAGAAGACTTTCACTATTAGGAATTTTTATTTTATTTTCAATATAATTTTTATTTAATATATAACTGTAATGTTCTATATCATTACTAATTACTTTTTTAACTTTATTTTTGAAAGTTCTCCCAACAATACCTGTTCCTGCAAAAATATCGCAAAATGTTTTATCTTGTAAATTTCCATTCACTGTATGACTGATTTTTTTTAATAACCAGGAAGATAATTTAAATTTTGACCCAATATAATTCAATTTTTAGTCCTAGTTTAGTAAAGACATTTATTTTTTAACCAACATTTGTCTAAATACAATTGGGTCATACCAAAAACACCCTTTGCATCTTAAATTCGCATTATATTTTATATTTCCATAAGTAACCAAAATCTCAACAGAAGAATAGAGGCTAGAAAAATGTAAATAAAATTATTTCCATTTAATAGAACAACCTACACTAGGAATTTGCTCAGCTGGACCCTTACCAGTTTGAGCAATTTCAATCATTGCATTTAATAATTCAGGCTCGAGATCATTGTTAGTCATAGTCATACGTGTTGCATCAAGTCGACCTCGATATTGTAATTCTAGAGATGAGTTATAGCCAAAAAAATCTGGAGTACATACTGCCCCAAATTTTTTTGCAATATCTTGGGTTTCGTCAATTACATAGGGAAATGAAAATTTATTTTTTATAGCAATTTTTTTCATATTTTCATAAGAATCCTCGGGGTAATCTTGTACATCATTAGACATAATACCTATAGAGTGAATACCATAGTCTAATAAAGTATTTGTGACCCTTACTAGTTTTGGCAAAATTGCTTTAACAAAAGGGCAGTGGTTACAAATAAAGAATACTAAGAGGCCGCTCTCTCCTTTTGCATTGTCTATATTCCAGATTTTATCGTTAGTGCATTTTAAGTTAAAAGGCACAATTTTGGTGCCATATTCACAGATTGGGGTAGTAGTTTCCGACATTATAAAATTTATTTATAGTAACTAAAAATTTTGCTATTAGCATTAAATATGTTAATTAAGATATAGTGTATAGCATAATAATAAACCTATAAAGATGTATAATAAATTTTTGGTCATTACAGGAGGGGTGTATGCCATCATTTGTTTCAATTAATCCGTTTGTAGAATTATCGGATATGTTAGGAAGTGTCGTTCCATTACAAGGATTTTTAATCGTTATGGCGCTACTAACAGCTGGCGGTGTGATACTCGATATCATGCATAAAAAAAATGTTAAATATTTCTTTGATAACGCAAAGAAAGCAAAAGAAAAGTCTACAAGACATGTCGGGGCAGGCGAAAAAGCTGGGATAATCGTAAAAACTGTAGCACACGATGTATTAACATCTGGTGAATTTTGTGGTTGGAAAAGACGAGTTGCTCATCTATTAGGTATGTATGGAACGATTATATTTTGGGTGACTTCAGCTATTATGGTTTTTAAAACTCCAATTTCTGAAACACCTGTAATGGTGTCGCAATTATGGCATTTAGGAGCAGCAATGACTTGCTTAGGAGCCTATTGGTTTTGGTTCTTTTTAAGAGTTGACGTAGCTGCAGAAGGACACAAATGGTACCGTGTGGTTTTTACTGACTTATTTGTTTTAGCATTAGTGCTTACTTCAACTTTTGGTCTTGCATGGTCTTATCTTCAAGCTGAAGGCTCAGCTTGGAATTATTTATTTTTAGTATTATTTGCATTGTCAAACATAGTTCTGTTTGGTGGTGTTTACTGGTCTAAATTTGCTCATATGTTTTATAAACCTGGAGCGGCAATACAGAAGCACTTAGCTGAAGCAGATGGTTCGCGTGATAGCTTACCAGAACCAGCTGATGCACCAGAGCAATTTGGCTTAGGAATAAAGAGGGAAGCACCAAAACATTATTAATGTATTGTGTAACTAGACTTTAAAAAGAATTATTGGTAAATAGATATTAGTTAAATAAAATTTTTTAGATTTAAAATAGGAGAAAAATTATGTCAACATTTGTATATATGACTCGTTGTGATGGTTGCGGCCACTGCGTTGATATCTGCCCGTCGGATATCATGCATATTGATCCAAAAATTAGACGTGCCGTCAACATTGAACCTAATTTCTGTTGGGAATGCTATTCTTGCGTGAAAGCTTGCCCACAAAATGCTATTGATGCTCGAGGCTATGCTGACTTCGCTCCTATGGGTCACAAAGTTAGAGTTCTTAGAGAAGAAGAAAAAGGAACAATCTCTTGGAAAATTACATTTAGAAATGGAACAGAAAAGAATTTTGTGTCTCCAATTACTACTAAACCTTGGGGCAAGCATATACATAAAGTTGCCGATGCACCCGTTCCAGACGCAGCGGCACACGAATCACAATTACTTTTTAACGAGCCAGAATATTTAAAAATTGGTGATAACAGGGATAAAAAACTTATCAATGAAGATGGTTTGCCTGTCCGTGAAAAAGAAACATTTAAACAAGGGGTGTATTACTAATGGCAAATCATAAAACAGTTTACGAAGATTGCGATATCCTAGTTGTTGGCGGAGGAATGGCTGGTACTGGAGCCACTTTTGAGTCTCGCTATTGGGGTCGTGACATGAAAATAGTATGTGTTGAAAAAGCAAATATTGACCGAAGTGGTGCTGTAGCACAGGGTCTATATGCAATTAACTGCTATATGGGTACTCGTTGGAATGAAAACCAGCCAGAAGATCATGTTCGCTATGCTAGAAATGATCTTATGGGAATGGTTAGAGAAGATTTAGCATTAGATATGGCTCGTCACGTAGACTCAGCAGTTCATATGTTTGAAGAATGGGGTCTGCCATTAATGAAAAATAAAGAAGGTCGCTATCAACGAGAAGGAAAATGGCAAATCATGATCCATGGCGAAAGTTATAAACCAATCGTAGCTGAAGCGGCAAAAAAATCTGCTAGTAAAGTTTATAACCGTGTAATGATCACTCATCTTTTAAAAGATGAAAGCAATGATAATCGTTGTGGTGGTGCAGTTGGATTCAATATGAGAACAGGTGATTTTCATGTTTTCCGTGCTAAGGCAACAATTATATGTGCTGGAGGTGCTTCTCACATATTTAAGCCAAGAGCTGTTGGAGAAGGAATGGGAAGAACATGGTATGCCCCATGGAGTAATGGTTCTTGCTATGCTTTACCAATTGCATTGGGCGCAAAAATGACACAAATGGAAAATAGAATTGTATTATGTCGTTTTAAAGATGGATATGGTCCTGTTGGAGCATATTTCTTACATCTTAAAACTTATACACAAAATACATACGGTGAAGAGTACGAATCAAAATGGTATGACCAAACAAAAGAAATGGTTGGAGAATACATTGATCATCACCCAACACCAACATGTTTAAGAAACCATGCTTTCTTAGAAGAGGTGAAAGCTGGCAGAGGTCCAATACACATGGTTACAATGGAAGCTTTCCAAGATCCACATCTTGAAGTAATTGGATGGGAAAATTTCTTAGGAATGACAGTAGGACAAGCTGTAGTATGGGCTTCACAAGATATTGATCCTAAATATCAAAACCCAGAGTTAACAACTTCAGAGCCATATGTTATGGGTTCGCATGCAACATGTTCTGGAGCTTGGGTTAGTGGACCTTCTGATTTAGCTCCAAAAGAATATTACTGGGGTTATAACCGAATGATGACAGTTGATGGTTTATTTGGAGCTGGTGACACAGTAGGTGGAACCGCACATAAATTTTCGTCAGGCTCATTTACAGAAGGCCGTTTAGCTGCAAAGGCTGCTGTTCAATACATTAATGATATGGAAACAAAGCCTAGCGTATCAGAAAAACAAATTAATAACTTTAAAGAAGAAGTTTATAAACCATTAGAGAACTACACAGTTGGTAGAAACGAAATTACCGCTGGTACTGTTTCTCCAAGTTACATTCTTCCAATACAAGGCTTACAAAGATTGCAGAAAATTATGGATGAATATTGTGGCGGTATTGGTACTAATTATATGACTAATGGAAATCTTTTAAAACAAGGCCTAAAAAATCTAGATATTCTTCAAGAAGACTTAGAGCATGTTGGCGCTGAAGATTTACATCAGCTAATGAGAGCTTGGGAATTAAAACATCGTGCATTAGTGTCGCAATGTGTTACTGAGCATACATTATTTAGGGAAGAAACACGTTGGCCAGGATATTATTACCGTGGAGATCATATGAAATTAGATGATGATAATTGGCATTGCTTAACTTTATCTCGTCGTGATCCTAAAACAGGTAAATTTACCATGGAAAAAGCTCCGCTGTACCATATTGTGGATGAGGAGCAAAAAAAGGCAGGCTAAATGGAACTCCTTAAAAAGTCTGATGAAGAGATCTTCGAGATCGCAAATCCCTTTTGGATAGATTTGGTTAAAGCTTCTAATAAGCAAGATTATGGAAGCTTTACCAAAAATTTTTCTGAAACAATGTTAATGGGCGCGCACGAAGTTGAGATTGGCAAGCAGTGGGCGAATAACAAGCTTTTATCTACATTAACCGAAGAAGCAAATCCTCTTGGTTGTTTAAGAAGAAATGAACATATAACTGTTATTTATAAACAAACTAGCTCAGAATTTCCCGGAGATTTTTTAGGAAGACTAGTAATCGGTGATGAAAATAATTCTATTAAAATATTTGGCGCCACAATTTTTTAACTAAAACCTTGAATTTTTTTTATTCATCCTCATATATTTATTAAGATGCCATAAGGGTCTTAATATTTTTTTAACTTTGCTTAAATAGGAGGTTTTTATGAATAATGACTTAACTTTGTTTAATAGACTAAGACCTATATCAGTAGGTTTTGATAGTGTTTTTGATCATTTCGAAAAACTATTTGATAATAATTTTCATGATTTTACATCATCAAATTATCCGCCGTATAATATAGTTAAAACTGGCGAATATACATATGATGTTGAAGTTGCGCTAGCAGGTTATTCAAAGAATGATATTGAAGTAACATACGAGAATAATACTCTTCATATAAAATCAAAAAAGTTGGACTCCGAAGCTGTAGATAATAATGGAGTAATACACAAAGGTATTGCAAAAAGATATTTTTCAAAATCATTTGCATTATCAGATAATATTGAAGTCAAAGACGCAACTTTGATGGACGGACTTTTAAAAGTTTCAATGGAAAAAATTATTCCAGAATCCAAAAGATCTAGAAAAATAGATATACTATAGACTTATATAAATAATTCTTGCCAAGCAAAAACCCTTGGCAAGTTTATTTTTATTAAAAAATTGATAATGAAAAAAAAAATAACAGTAATATCAGATTCACACGGTGAAATAAGTAATTTTATCTGGCCTTATATTAAATCTTCAGATTACATATTCCATGCTGGAGATATATGCAGTACTGATATAATTTTTAATTTAAAAAAAGCTTGTAAAAATGTATATCTTGTAGCTGGTAATAATGATATTCCTGAGAAATATGTCAGCATAGAAGATAAAAAAATAATCTCTAAGTTAAATACAAATCTTAATGTTAATATCGATGGAAAAATAATTTCTTTAGAACATGGACATAGGTTCGGACATAAAGCAGATCATGAAGGTTTAAGAAACTCATATCCCAATTCAAAATTAATAATCTATGGCCATACTCACTATCAAGTTTGTGATAAAACAAAAGAACCTTGGGTTATTAATCCTGGTGCTTGTGGACACACAAGAAACAATGATGGAGGTCCTTGTTTCGTTCAAATTGAGATTGATGGGAACGAATGGAGTATAATCCCATATTGTTTCAACTAGCTATATATAAGTAATAAACAACTTGCTTAAACAATATTTGTAATTATCATGGATTACGTGAACTAATTAAAATTTTAATATTTAATATGGATACAAATACGTTTAAATCAGAAGATTATATTATTAATGATGAACCCTATTATCATCCTGTAAATGATGAAATAGAAGTTTTTGAAAGCGCATATAAAAATCAGTTACCAGTCCTTCTTAAGGGTCCAACAGGATGTGGTAAAACAAGATTTATGGAATATATGAGTTGGAGGTTAAAAAGACCTTTAATTACAGTATCTTGTCACGATGATTTAACAGCTTCGGATTTAGTAGGAAGATATCTTATAGCTGGTAGCGATACTGTTTGGATAGATGGTCCACTTGCTAAGGCTGTGAGAGCAGGTGCTATTTGTTATTTAGATGAAATTGTTGAGGCAAGAAAAGATACAACTGTTGTAATCCATCCGCTATGTGATGATCGAAGGGTTTTACCTATAGAGAAAGTTGGAGAAGTCCTACAAGCAACCCCAGAATTCTGTATGGCAATTTCATATAATCCTGGCTATCAAAGCATTTTAAAAGATTTAAAACAAAGTACTAGACAGAGATTTGTAGCACTTGAATTTGACTATCCTGAAGCAGAAATTGAACAATCTATTATTGAAAGCGAGACTGGTGCAGATAAAAATTTGAGCAGTTCTTTAGTAAAATTTGCTCACATGACAAGAAATCTAAAAGGAAACGGATTAGATGAAGGCGCAAGCACTAGACTGCTAGTACATGCCGCTAAATTAGTTGTGTCTGGTGTAAATCCTAATACAGCCTGTAGATGCTCTATATCTGAAGCTATCACAGATGACCCAGATATGCTTAAAGCTGTAAACGAACTAAGTTCTTCTCTCTTTTAAAAAATCAAGATGCTATTTTTGAAAAAGGAGCGAACTTAATCAGATAATAGCATCTCAACTTTGCCTTACAATATTAATTTTTTTTGTAAGACGTGCCTCGGTAACACATTTCAAAGTTATTTTTATTAATTGTAGTTGTATTATTTTTTCTACAAAAAACACCTCTATATATAAGCCTAATATTTTGGAATATATCTTGGATAAATTCGGGATTTTTTGTGTATTGAATGCCTCTATATACTTGAATTTGCATAACTTTTCACTAAGCCTCTTAATATTATTACTTTTACTAGTGAACTTGTTACGCAGGTTCTTGCGTGGTATAACCAGACTTTAATATAGCATTTATTATAAAATAATCAAATTAAAAAATAGTCAACAAAAACTTTAGAGGCACAAAAACTTGGTATCAACATTTGAATTAAAAAATATTTTTGAAAAAAAATTTTGCGAATCTATAAAAAAAAATTATAATTTTAAGGAAAATAATTTAGAAAAAATTTCTAATAATTTATTAAATACTTTTAGAGATTTTATAATATTAGTTTTAAGTGAAAACAATAGTTATTCAATAGAGGAAAGAAATAAAATTTACTTAGAAGCGATACATAATCTTCAACATTCAAGTAAATTACTAAAAGGTATGCCTCATCCTGCAAGTTCAATGAGTTATAAATTATTAAGGATGTCAGAAACTCTAAAAAAAGTTACGAGTGGGAATAAAAAAGAAAAAACAAAAGCAAATAGATTTATTGAAAAAAACCTTATAAGAAAATTTATATTATTCTGGGATACGTTTAGCGAAGATAAATTCTTATCTAAAGAAAATAAGATTAACTATAAAATATGCGAATGTTTTATGCAATGTTCTCAAGAAATATCAAAAGTGTACCCAGATATCGAATGGTTTAAATTATGTGATATAGATTTCGTTGAAAGTTTGTTTGAAAATATTTAACTTTCAGTAACCTCGTTTAATGCATTAATCTCTGTCTCAGAAGCATCTCTAATGCTAATTATGTTTACGTTAAAATTAATTTTTATATTACATAAAGGATGATTACCATCTAGAATGATTTTAGAATCCGTAATTTCTGTAACTCTGAATGGTTTGACATCTCCGGCATCATTTTGAAATTCAACGATTTTTCCTAGCTCACGATATTCCTCTGGAACATTCTTAATATCATCTTCAAAGATTAAAGATTCATCTATTTCTCCAAAAACTTCACCAGGCTCAAAAGTCACATTTACTTGGTCATCTACTTTTTTGTTCTCTAAAGCGTCTTCAAGTTTTGGCCATAACCCCATTTTTGCACCATGAACATAGTTTACAGGAACCTCTACTTGTTCAATAATTTCGCCATTTTCACTTAAGATTGAATATGTAAACTCTACAAACTTATTTTTTTTTATTGTATCTTCCATAATATTAAAAGTATATTTTGATCATAATTCCTGTCAGACCTAAAGTAATTAATAAAGGTAAAATACCGACTTTCGCTTTAGTTATTGCTAAAAAACTCAGAATTATAAGAATAAATAAATGTATATCAAAGTATTTTGTACCATTATTATCTGATAACAAAGAATTATAAGCAAGTATAAAGCCTAAATTAGCTATTAGGCCAACTACTGCAGACGTAATAAAATTTAAAGGTATTTCAAGATTTTTATTTTTTTTACTTAATTCAATAATTGGAGCGCCAATAAAAATAAAAGCAAAAGAAGGTAGAAAAGTAAAAAAAGTTGCTATAAAAGCACATATAAGCGCACCAATCATTGGGTTACTTATATTTAAAATATCATTGTACCAGCCCACAATAAATCCTACATAAGTGACTATCATAATTAGTGGGCCTGGAGTAGATTCTCCAAGAGCTAGCCCGTCTATCATTTGTTGGGCTGTTAGCCAACCATGAGATTCAATAATATTTTGAAAAACATATGGTAATAGTGCATACGCTCCACCAAAAGTTACAAGTGCTGCCTGACTAAAAAATAGCGATAAATTAATCAAAATTTCTTCTTGCAAAAATAATATTACTAAAAAAAATATTAACCATATTAAAAGAGCTTTATAAAAAGTTTTTACTGATTTTTTGATTACAGTTTTATCAATTGTATGTCCTTTATTTGTTTTATTATCTTCATAAAATAGATATTGAAATAATATACCTACGAGTCCAGCAATAATGATTATTATTGGTAAATTTATATTAAGAAGATTAATCGTGAAAAAAGCAGAAATTGCTGTTAACCAAAAATAGTATTTTTTTAATACTTTTTTAGCTATTTTAATTGTTGAGGAAAATATTATTGCAATAACTGCTGCTTTTATACCATAAAGTATTCCCTCACCCCAAATATTGTCAGAATATTGAATATATATATATGTTAAGAAGCTTAATATAAAAAAAGAGGGTAGAATAAATAATGTTCCTGCTATAAAACCACCTATTCTTCCGTGCATTAGCCAACCTAAGTATGTTGCAAGCTGCTGTGCTTCTGGTCCGGGAAGTATCATTGTAAAATTTAATGCGTGAAAGAAACTTTTGTCGTCAATCCATTTCTTTTTTTCAACAACTTCATCATACATCATACTTATTTGAGATGCTGGGCCTCCAAAACTTATAAAACCAAGTTTTAGCCAATATAAAATAGCATTTCTTAAAGGTATTTTTTTTTTCATATGTAGCAGCTGTTGCAAGGTTTGCGTATATGTTATAACATACCCACAAAAAAAATAGGGGTAATAAAATGTCAGATGATATTGTATCAAAAAAAGGAGAAGTTGTCGGTCAATGGAACGGAGAGAGTGTTGATGATCTTAAAAAAGTACTCCTTAGCTTAAGACAAACTTTGAGAAAAAACGGAGATAAAGTTGAGCATACTGGGATACCTCACAGTAATCAATTTCCAGATGATTTAAAAAATTTTACAGCATACATTTTGTGGGCTGTAGATAAAAAGGGAAATGTTTTGGTTGGCTCAGGAGCAAATAGGACAGAAACAGTCGAAAATATTCGAGAATTTTATGCTAACGATGAGGCAAAAGCATCATTAGACAGACATAATCTAGTTGAATAATTACCAAGTATTTTTACTTTTCCCATTCTCTTAGAATTGGTGCCTCTCTTTTTTCAAGGATCAGCATTTCGGCTTCAAGTAAATCTTCTGCAAAAACAACTTTATATGCTAATGGGTCATCAGGTGAATTTTTTGCACGGAGTTCTTTAGCTAAAGCTTTTGCTTCTTTAAAACTTTCAAAAGCTTCTATATGATCTACAGATCTAAATTTATTATTTTGACATTTAAATACAAAGTAAGGCATATATCGATTATAATACAATTTTTTAATAATGTTGTTAAATATTCATGGGTGACAAAGAAATAAAAAAACAGGCCGTTGCAAAAGCAGCAATCGATTATATTGAATATGATGATATTGTTGGAGTAGGAACAGGCTCCACAGTTAATTATTTTATTGACTATCTAAAGCCCCTTAAGAACAAAATCTCGGGCGCAGTAGCTAGCTCTATAATAACGCAGAAAAAACTTGAGGCTCTTGGAATCAGAGTACTAGACTTAAATGAAGTAAGTGAAATTCCTATATATATAGATGGAGCAGACGAAGTAAATCCATATTTTCAATTAATAAAAGGTGGCGGTGGAGCGTTGACTAGAGAGAAAATAGTCGCGAGTGCTTCAAAAAAGTTTATTTGTATTGTTGACGAGTCAAAATTAGTAAATACTCTTGGTAAATTTCCATTGCCTTTAGAAGTAATACCAATGTCAAGATCATTTGTTGCAAGAGAGATTGTAAAATACAATGGGATGCCAGTATGGCGAGAGGAATTTGTTACAGACAATAAAAATATTATTATTGATATAAATAACCTTGATATTAGTGAGCCAATTAAAACTGAGAAAGATCTTAGTCAAATACCAGGGGTTTTGACAGTTGGACTTTTTGCAAATAGAGGTGCTGATGAGGTGCTTGTAAGTAATAAAGATGGTGTTTATAAAATGGAAAAAGCTAATAAATAGTTTTTTTTAATATAATTTTTTTAAACTCACCTAGTTTTATATTATTTAGACTATATTCACCATAATTCGTCCTAATAATCCTATTTACTGTTAGATTAAAATTTTCAAAAATTTTTCTAATTTCGCGATTTTTTCCTTCTGAAAGTTTAATCGAATACCAGCTATTAGTTTTTAAATTTTTTATTAATTTAATTTCATCAATTTGATGCACTGTACCTTTTATATTAATACCTGAATTAATTTTATTTATTATTTGTTTTGTTACATTTCCATATACTTTAACTTTATAAATTCTGCTAATTTTATTTTTTGGTAATTCAAAGTATCTCGCTAAATCTCCATTATTAGTAAAAAGCAGTAATCCTTCAGTATTATAATCTAGCCTACCAATACTTATGAGATTTTTTTTATCACTTGGTATTAAGTCATATACTGTTTTTCTTTTCAACTCATCTTTTTTTGAAGTAATATATCCCCTTGGCTTATTAAGAATGTACATTTCTACTTTGTTAGGTTTTTTCAGTAATATATTATTAATACAAACCTTGTCTTGTTCATTCACGCTATATGAATAATCATTACAAACGCTATTATTAATAAGAACTTTGTTATCTTTTATAAGTTTTTCAGCATCTCTTCTTGAGCAAAAACCAGAATGAGCAATGTATTTTGATAACCTCATTAAGGGGCAGGATTTGGTTGGCTTAAGTGAATAGTATTAATTTCATCAATTACTTTTTTACTTAAATTAACATTTATACTATCAATATTTTCTTTGAGCTGAATTAAATTAGTAGCACCTATTATATTGCTACATACAAAAGGCTGTTGATTAACAAATGCAAGAGCCATCTGCGTAGGAGTGATATTATTTTTTTTTGCTAATTCAACATATCTTTTTGTAGCTAATAACGAATCTTTATTGCTATATCTTGTAAATCTATTCCAGATAGTTAGTCGTGAATTTTTTGGCGGGTTGTTAATATATTTTCCTGTTAGCATGCCAAATCCAAGGGGTGAATATGCTAGTAATTTTACATTCTCAAATTTTGCAATTTCTGCCATATTTATTTCATAAATTCTATTCAATAAACTATAAGGATTTTGAACGCTCACAATCTTTGAAAAATTTTTCTCTTTTGAAATTTCTAAGAATTTCATTAAACCCCAAGATGTATCGTTTGACAAACCAATTGATCTAACTTTTCCTGACAAAACTAAATCATTCATTGTTTCATAACTTTCATAAATGTTATCAATTATTTCGTTTGAGTTATCTTTGCAATATTTATAATTTAGTTCCCCGAAATAATTTGTTTGTCTTTGGGGCCAATGAATTTGATATAAATCAATATAATTAGTTTGCAATCTTTTAAGGTTTTCAATTATCGCCTTCTCTATATTTTTTTTGTTAATCGCCAATGGGTTTCGTATATATGATAATTCTGTAGACGGCCCAGTTACTTTAGAGGCAATAACGATATTATCTCTTTTTTTATTTTTATTAAGCCACGAGCCAATGTATTTTTCTGTTAATCCTTGTGTTGTTGAATTAGGTGGTACTGGATACATTTCAGCTGTGTCTATAAAATTTACACCATTTTCAATTGCATAATCTAATTGTCTGTGTGCATCACTTTCTGTATTTTGCTCACCAAATGTCATGGTGCCTAAACATATTTTACTAACTTTAATTTTTGTATTTCCAAGTTCTGAATAAATCATATTATTTTTTATTATTTTTACTTTTTTCTTTTGTTTTATTTTTTGTTTTTGTCTTTAAATCAGTTTCATACCAGCCGGTACCCTTTAGCTTAAATCCAGCCGATGTCACTAGTTTTTTTAACTTATGCTCATTACATTTTGTACATAAAGTAAGCTTTTCATCAGAGATTTTCTGAATAATATCAAATTGGTGGCCACAACCTTCACATTGATATTCATATATAGGCATAATTTCTCCCTTCCAAAAAAAAATTAACTGTTTAAAATTAGACGTATGTTAACGAATCAAAAATATATCAGCAAAACATCTATAGCTCTAATGTCGTTTGGTATAGCGCCTTTTATTTTATCAATTTATTATTTGCAAACTTATGATTTTGAAATTGGTCTTGCAATATTTATTCATTATAGTGCAATTATTTTATCATTTATAGGTGCAATTAATTGGGGTCGAAACGATACTGAAAAATCGGCTAAATTATTTTATTTGAGCGTAATGCCATCTGTGATTGCGTTTATAGCTATTTTTTATGATTTCCCAAATAATATAATAATACTATCTATAGGTTATTTTGTTGCTTGGTTTATTGATATTGCACTTTTAATTAAAAAGAAAGAATTTTATGGATATTTATTGATGCGAACAATTATTACGACTTTAGTAATATATTTGCATATACATATAATGTAAAAAAATATACTACCTTTTTGAAAACTGAACGTCTTTTCTAGCTTTACGGAGACCAACTTTCTTACGCTCTACCACTCTTGCGTCTCTAGTTAAGAATCCATTTTTTTTGAGAATAGGTCTTAAGGTATCATCAAACTTTAGAAGTGCTCTAGCAATACCTAATTTTATGGCGCCAGCTTGACCTGATGAACCACCACCCTTAACGGTAATTTTTATATCAGTTTTATCTAATGTCTCGGTTAATTTTAAAGCTTGCTTAACTACCATTATGTTTGTTTCTCTACCAAAATACTTTTCAATTGGATTTGAGTTAACAGTAATTTTTCCTGTCCCTTTTGAAAGAAATACTCTTGCTGTTGATTCTTTTCTTCTGCCTGTTGAGTAAAATACATTATCCATTTTATATTTCCTTAATTATTGGCTTTTGAGCATGATGATTATGTTCTGAACCTTTATAAACATGAAGTTTTTTAATCATAGCATTACCTAATCTATTTTTTGGCATCATTCCTTTAACTGCCTTTTCAATTATACTTTCTGGTTTTTTATTTTGTAACTTTTCAAAGTTAATAGATTTGAGGTTACCAATATAACCTGTATGCTTATAATACATTTTATCTTTGAATTTATTGCCAGTTACTTTTACTTTTTCTGCATTTATAACAACAACATGGTCACCCGTATCACAGTGAGGTGTATAACATGGTTTATTTTTACCACGAAGCATATCAGCGATTTCTGTAGAAAGACGACCTAGTACTTTATCAGTTGCATCAATGACATACCAATCACGTGTCACGGTGTCTTTATTTGCGCTCATTGTTGTTTTTGTCATCATTAATTTTAACCTTTACGTAAGGGAGAGAATGATAACGAAGATTTTACACTTATACAACTTAAAATACACCAGAAACCCTTAATTTTACTATATTTTACTAATATTACTCAAAATTTGGCCTTGTATATCGTCAATGCTACCGACACCGTTTATCTCTATGTATTTTGTGGAGTTTTTATCATTTGACAGGTTTTTATAAAATTCTACCAGTGGATACGTTTGCTCATGGTATATATCAAGCCTTTTTTTAACAGTTTCTTCGTTGTCATCAGGCCTTTGTATTAATGGTTCTCCAGTTTCATCATCAATATTCTCAACTTTTGGAGGATTATGTTGAATATGGTAAGTTCTTCCTGAAGCAGAATGTACTCTCCTTCCACTCATTCTTTGAACGATTTCTTCATCATTAACCATAATTTCAATTACACAATCAATATGCACGTTTCTTTTGGTTAAGGAATTTGCTTGATCCAGCGTTCTTGGAAAGCCATCAAACAAAAAACCGTTTAAACAATCCTTTTTTTGAATTCTATCTTCAACTAGGTCAAGTATTAATTCATCTGGAACCAATTCTCCTTTTTCCATTATATCCTTAGCTTTTAAACCTAAATCTGTTTGATTTTTAACAGCCGCACGCAGCATATCCCCTGTTGAAATTTGAGGTATATTTAATTGTTTTGAAATAAATTGTGCCTGAGTACCTTTACCTGCACCTGGCGCGCCTAATAAAATTATTTTCATATTTGTCCTGTAAAAGATTTATTATTATTTTTTTTAGGTGCTAAAATAACATATTAAATTTAATATTACATAAAAATTTTATGAAAATTATAAAAAGAAATGCATTTTATGCTCAATCTGGCGGAGTAACTTCTGTTATAAATGCAAGTGCCTGTGGTGTTATTGAATCTGCAAGAAAACACAAAAAGTACATAAATAAACTATACGCTGGAAAAAATGGAATTTTAGGTGCTTTGAAACAGGAGTTGATTGATACATCTTTAGAGAGCACTAAAGATGTAAAAAATTTAAAAAACACACCTGGTGGAATTTTTGGTTCATGTAGATATAAATTGAAAGATTATAAAAAAGACGCAACTGATTATGAAACATTAGTTAAAGTTTTTGATGCTTATAATATTGGATATTTTTTTTATAATGGTGGTGGCGATTCTCAAGATACAACGAACAAAATATCTGAATATTGCTCACGTAAAGGCTATGATATTAAATGTATAGGGATACCTAAAACAGTTGATAATGATTTACCATTAATTGATTGTTCTCCTGGATTTGGTTCTGTTGCTAAATATACAGCTATATCTACTGTAGAAGCAGGTTTAGATGTAGCATCAATGTGTGAAACATCAACAAAGGTCTTTATTTTAGAAGTTATGGGAAGGCACGCAGGTTGGATTGCTGCGTCTTCTGCACTAGCAAATGAATCTCGAAATAAACCACCTCATATTATTTTATTTCCCGAAATTAAATTTAATGAAACATTATTTTTAAATAAAGTTAATGAAAGTATTAATAGATTTGGTTATTGCGTCGTTGTTGCGTCAGAAGGAGTAAAAAATAGAAAAGGAAAATTTTTAGCTGAAAGTGGCGCCAAAGATGCATTTGGCCATTCTCAACTCGGTGGGGTTGCTCCTTATTTAGCAGGATTAATTAAAACTAAAAAAGGTCATAAGTGTCATTGGGCTGTAGCGGATTATCTTCAAAGATCAGCACGGCATATTGCTTCAAAAACGGATGTTGACCAAGCATATGCATTAGGGGTATATGCGGTTGATATAGCTGTCAGAGGAAAAAACGCTGTAATGGCAAGCATAAAGAGAGTTTCAAATAAACCATATAGATGGAAACTTACCACCGTTCCATTATCTAAAGTAGCAAATGTGGAAAAGAAGCTGCCAAGAAAATATATTTCTTCTGATGGGTACCATATCACAAAATCTTGCAGGGAATATATTGAGCCGCTAATAAAAGGTGAAGATTATCCAATATTTAGGAATGGTACTCCAATATATACTTCATTTAAAAATA
>Ga0255766_10002386_pt1 | contig 16716 bp, 15 predicted proteins | sample 071ome_23_FD_179966 | JGI IMG/M metagenome (GOLD analysis project Ga0255766, IMG submission 179966) | Coastal salt marsh microbial communities from the Groves Creek Marsh, Skidaway Island, Georgia - 071403BT metaG (version 2) | ecosystem: Environmental > Aquatic > Marine > Intertidal zone >... | reverse complement strand
TTAAAGCCGCAGGGTGTAATGTAAGGCACGCAGATAAAAACCTTATTAGCGAAATGAAAAAAGCAAATGGGTTAATTAATGCGACCCCGGTAGGCATCCACTTTAATCCAGGTAATCCATTTCCAAAGGAAGGATTTGCTGATCAACAGTGGGCTTTTGATGCAATTTATACGCCTGAAAATACCGAGTTCATGCAGTGCTGTAGAGCCAATAAAATGGATACGCTCTCAGGGTTTAAATTATTCATGTACCAAGGCGTTGATGCTTTTAAATTATTTACTGGAGTTCAGTTGAGCGTTGAAGAAACTGAAAAGAATTACTTAAAACATTTTCCTGATACTTTGTTATCCTAATATTTATTATCTTTTTATTAATTGAAGAAAGGTAATAGTATTATAGATTATTTTACTATGTTGAGTATTTCAGAATTAAAGTTTTACCAAAAAAACGGTTATTTAGTTAAAAAAAATTTAATCCCTGCTAATGAAATAAATAAAATTGCTCATTTTGTTCATCGTTTAGTTAACAAAGAAAAAAAACGAACTACAAAAATTAAAAATTTAGGTGGAACGTTTGATAATCCATTTGTTTATAATTCTAATTCAGCAAAAAAGAGAGAAATTTTAAGATTAAACAATCCCCATGAAAGATATTCAGCATTTTATAAATTAGCAAGACACCCAAGAATTATTCAAATAGTTAAAAAAATTTTAGGCGGCACGGTAAGATTTCAATTGGGTAAATTGAATTTTAAGTTGTCCGATCAAAAAGGCGGCGAAATTGATTGGCACCAAGATTGGGGTTTTTATCCTCATACCAATGATGATTTAGTTACGGTAGGAATTTATTTAGAAAAGTGCACGGAAGAAAATGGTCCTTTAAAAGTTATTCCTGGTTCACACAAAGGTAAAGTTTATAGTCACCACGATCATAACAATAAATTTGTTGGTAAAATTAATATTAAAAAAGAAAAAATTAATACAAAGAAAAGCGTTTCTTTAACAGGTGATGCTGGCACAGTCACTTTTCACCATGTGCGTATGGTTCATGGCTCAGGCCTAAATTATAAAAATAATACTCGTCCTTTAATGCTTTATGGTTACCGAGCCATTGATGCTTGGCCTGTGGTTGATGATGGAAACACAAATCCAAACATAGATTTTGAAAAATATAATAAAGAAATTATTGTGGGCAAGAAAACTTTAGCGCCTCGAATTGAAAATATTCCTATGCTTATTCCTTTACCAAAAAAGAGAAGAAACGTTTCAATTTATCAACTTCAAAGAAGTTAATTCGTTTAATACTTTTATTTAAAAATAATATATCTTCTTTAATATGAAATTGATTTCCTATCTTTATTTAGCTGGCGGCATCTTATGTGGAATTGTCGCTAATGGTTATTTTTTAAAAATAAGTGAGGGTTTTACAAAAGTTATTCCTTCAGCGTTTGCTTCAGTGCTAATTATTCTTGCAATATTTTTTTTATCACGAGCGATGAATCATATTCCTGTTGGCTTTACTTACGCGACCTATGGTGGATTAACGATTGCTGGCGTTACTTTATTTGGAATTTACAAATATCATCAAACTCCAAACTTCTATGGTTTCATAGGAATTATTTTTATAATTGTAGGAGTTTTTTTAGTTAATTATTTTGGCAGAATAAATTCTTAATACCACCTCTGGTGGTATAAAAATCTTTTATAAGTTTAAACTATTTTAGGTATACTCGATTTAACAATTAACAAGGGAGAAATAAAAATGAATAAGTTAAAAAAAATATTTTTTGTTTTCTCAGTATTATTTCTAGCGTCTTACGCTGCGCCTACTTATGCAAAAGGTAATCTTACTTTGTATTGCAGTGTTGAAATCGAAGTATGTGAGATCTTAATTCAAGGTTTCACTAAAGAAACTGGAATAGATGTTGCGATGACAAGAAAAAGTTCTGGAGAAACTTATGCTCAAATTAAAGCAGAAGCTTCTAATCCAAAAGGAGATGTTTGGTTTGGTGGAACAGGTGATCCACACCTAACTGCAGCCTCAGAAGGCTTAACAGAAAAATATAAGTCAAAACATTTTAATGATTTATTACCAGCAGCACAAAACCAAGCAAAATTCTCTGATTATCGATCAGTTGGAATTTACGTTGGTGCACTAGGATATGGTTACAACACAAACTTATTAAAAGAAAAAGGTTTGCCAGTACCAAAATCTTGGGCTGATTTGACTAACCCTGTTTACAAAGGTGAGATTCAAATTGCGAATCCAAACTCTTCAGGAACGTCTTATACAACTTTAGCTACGATCATGCAGATATTAGGTGAAGATAAAGGTTGGGATTTTATGAAAGCTCTTCATAAAAATGTTAACCAATATACTAAATCTGGTTCAGCACCGATCAAGGCGGCTGCTAAAGGAGAAACTACAATTGGTATAGTGTTTCAGCACGATGCTGTTAAACAAAAGAAAATAGGTATGCCGATTGCTGTTGTTTCTCCAACAGAAGGAACAGGATATGAAGTAGGCTCTATGAGTATCATCAAAGGTGCTCGTAATATGAAAGAGGCAAAAGTATTTGCTGATTGGGCTTTAAGTCCTGCTGCTCAAACTTTAGTTTTTAATTCAGGTCAATCATTACAAGTACCTGCTAATACTAAAGCAAAAGGTGATCCAGACGCTCCAGTATTATCTGAAATCAAATTAATTAGTTATGATTTTGAGAAATATGGAAATAAGGACACAAGAGCAAAACTATTAGGTAAGTGGGATAACGACGTATCGAATTTACCTAAGTAAAGATTGATGAGAAAACTCGTCGTTGGCTGGATACTTATTGGAAGCTTAGGGTTCTTTGTCCTTCCATGGTACATGCTCAATGACGGGTTTCTCTCTTTTTCTTGGTTAATCGAATACGAATTAGAAGACCATGCCTCAGGAATAATTTTTGGCTTAACTGAAAAGAAATGGTTATTACCTTTAATAGGGCCATTAATATTCCCGCTCATATTATTTTTTTTTAAGCACAGCAGAAGAACTTACGCGAACATTTTTTTAATTTCAGGTCTTGTTGGATTTTTATATTTCTTTTTTCAAGGTTACGCGATTGGTGTTAGAGGTTGGAATTATCCAATCTTTGAGAGTTTATTTGGCGAAATAGATCGTCAGTTTGGAATAGGACTAGGGGCTGTTTTAACTATTTCTACATTTATTTTTTATGTAACCCATGGCTTATCATCGCGTGGATGGTTGAACGGAGATAATTTTATCGTAGGAACCATTTGGTTAATTATTATTTTAGTTACTCTTTTCGTTTTCATGCCGATTTTTAGCATGCTGCACAGAGCTTTTATTAATAGTGAAGGCGTTCACACATTGGTTAGTTTTTCAGATAAATTTATCAATAAAGGGTTGTGGGGATTAGACTGCTTAGTCAGCAATGTTGGTTGTGGTGTTGTATGGAACACTTTAACGATGGGAGCTTTAACTGCTCTTTCATCAACTTTTTTAGGATTAGGTTTTGCATTATTAGTCGCAAGAACGAATTTTAAATTTAAACGTCTTTTTAAAGTTTTATCTGTTTTGCCAATCATAACTCCACCCTTCGTGATTGGTCTAGCTATCATTATTTTATTTGGAAGAAGCGGGGCAGTATCGACATTCTTAGAGTGGGGCTTTGATGTAGAACGTTCAAGATGGATTTACGGACTAAGTGGAATTTGGTTTGCCCAGACACTTGCTTTTACACCAATTACTTTTTTAGTTTTAATTGGAGTTATTGAAAGTGTTTCTCCTTCAATGGAAGAAGCTTCACAAACTTTAAGAGCTGGTAAATGGCAAGTTTTTAAAACAGTTACTTTTCCTTTAATTCGACCCGGCATAGCCAATGCTTTTTTATTAGGATTTATTGAAAGTCTAGCCGACTTTGGAAACCCGTTAGTCCTTGGCGGAGACTTTGACGTTCTATCTACAGAAATTTTCTTTGCAGTCGTAGGTGCTCAATATGATGAATCCAGAGCAGCAGTTCTTGCGATTATATTATTATCCATGGTGCTTTTAGCTTTCTATGTTCAAAATCAATGGCTTGGCAAAAGGTCCTACGTCTCAATTACTGGAAAAGGTGATAGCGGATTATATGCTGAACTTCCTCAAAGCATAAAAAACTTTATTTACTTCATTGTTATTCCTTGGGGGCTTTTAACTTTAGTTATCTATGTCATGATTATGTTTGGCGGTTTTGTTGAAATGTGGGGCGTTGATCACAGCTTTACACTTAAACATTATGTCAATGCATTTAGTGTAAGCTTCGATGAAAAAATTGGATTACATTGGACAGGAACTGCTTGGAATTCTTTCTCAACAACCTTTTGGGTAGCTGTTTTATCGGCACCACCAACTGCAGCGATCGGAATTTTAACTGCCTACTTACTTGCTAGGCATAATTTCATTGGTAAAAAAGCTTTTGAGTTTGGTACTATGCTGTCATTTGCTATTCCAGGTACAATCATTGGTGTAAGTTACATTTTTGCATTTAATACACCTCCAATAGAAATTACGGGTACAGGAATTATTTTAATTATTTCGTTTGTATTTAGAAATATGCCAGTAGGGGTTAGAGCTGGTATCGCTTCTATGAATCAACTTGATCCTCATTTAGATGAGGCATCGGCAACTTTAAACGCAAACAGTTATCAGACTTTTAAAAATATTATTTTACCTTTATTAAAACCAGCAATCGTAGCTGCATTAGTATTTAGTTTTGTCAGAGCAATGACTGCAATAAGTGCAGTAATTTTCTTGGTAAGTGCTAGATATGATCTTGCTACTTCTTACATTTTAGGAAGATTGGAAAGCAATGATTATGGATTAGCAATTGTTTATGCTTCAGCTCTAATAGTTGTGATGCTGATAACAATCGTTATCATTCAGTTGTTGGTGGGTAGAAGAAAATTAGGTAGAAGAGATCAGTACTTTAGTTTAATTCAAGGAAACACAGGATAATATGAAAAAAGCGAAAGTTGAATTTAAGAATATAACTAAAAAATTTAATCAAACAGTAGCCGTTGATAATGTTAGCTGTACTTTTGAACCTGGAACCTTAACGACTTTATTAGGTCCTTCTGGATGTGGAAAAACAACTTCATTAAGAATTGTCGCTGGATTAGAGAGAGCTACCAGTGGACAAATTTTAATTGATGATGAGGATGTTACTATTTTACCTGCCACTGAACGAGACGTATCTATGGTCTTTCAATCTTATGCTTTGTTTCCTCATATGTCTGTGATGGAAAACGTCTCTTATGGTTTACGAATGGTTAACAAATCTAAAGAGGAATACACTGAAAAAGCGCTTAATACTTTGGAGTTAGTGGGTTTAAAAGGTTATCAAGATAGAATGCCGTCCGAATTATCTGGTGGTCAACAACAAAGAGTTGCCGTGGCAAGAGCAATTGTACTTGAACCTAAGGTGTTATTATTTGATGAACCGTTATCAAATTTGGATGCAAAATTAAGAAGGCAAGTCAGGGAAGACATTAGATCTTTGCAACAATCATTAGGCGTTACAACTATTTATGTTACCCACGATCAAGAAGAAGCTTTAGCCATTTCAGACAATATCATTGTTATGAAGAATGCGATCATATCCCAACAAGGTAGTCCAAGAGACCTCTATAATTATCCAAATAATAAATTCGTTGCTAACTTTATAGGTGACTCAAATATTATTAATGTCTCCATTGTTTCACACCAACAAGATAATTATGAAATAAAGATAGATAAAAAAGTTTTTAAAATTAAATCTTCCATTCAAGCAAATAAAACTGAGCCTCATGTGTCCATAAGGCCTGATAAAATTAATATTTTAAACTCTACCAAAGATAATGATCTTGAAGGGCAAATTGATAGTAGCTCATTTGTCGGAGGCAGCATTCAATATAAAGTTAAAACTAGTATTGGTGAGTTTTATGTCATTAGTTATGATACTAATAATGTCTTTAAAAAGAGTGAGAAAATTTTCCTTCAATTTAGCTCTGAGAATATAAAAATTTTGTCAGATTAAATTCTTTTAATGAAAAAAATAATTTTAAGTTTTATTTTTCTTTGTTCATTTATTCAAGGCTCCTTGGCAAGCAATGATGTCATTTCTTCATTGCAAGAAGGTGGAAAATTAGTTTTCATCAGGCACGCTTTAGCTCCTGGAGGAGGTGATCCTGAAAATTTTGATATAAATGATTGTTCTACTCAAAGAAATTTAAATTCAGTTGGAATCGAACAAGCTAAACGTATTGGTCAGTTTTTTAAAGATAACAATATTCCCATTGAGCAAGTTTTCTCTAGCGAATGGTGTAGATGTCAAGACACTGCTAAGAATGCTTTTCAAAACTATAAAACCTTTAATGCATTAAACTCCTTTTTTTCATCTCGTTTTGCTAAAAATAGGGATAAGCAAATTAAAGATTTAAAAGCTTTTGTTAAAAACTGGAATGGTAAAGACAATTTAGTTTTTGTAACGCATTATGTAGTTATTTCAGAAGTTTTAAATAGCACTGTTAGCTCTGGTGCAATCATCGTTGCTGATAAAAATTATAATGTTTTAGGCAGTATTGAAACCGATTAAAGCCTGTTCTAAAAATTCAAAAGCAGTTATAATAATGATGCAATGACTTACTATTTGCTCAGCATTCTGTTGATTGTAATTATAAGATCTATTTTTTCAAAACCCTACAAAAGTGAATTAGAAAGATTTGAAGACAAGAATAATTGGACTTCATTGGGCGGTTGTTAAAATAACTTGTGTTAAAATTATAAATTTTGTTTATAAACAAAATTATAATGGCCAATAAAGTTTCAGCAAAAACAAAAAGATTTGACTACGTAGATATCGCAAGATTTTACGGTATCTTTTTAGTTTATTACGGTCATGTGGTTGAACGTTTCATGTATCTTAAAATTGAAGCAGCAGCACTTCAATATAAATACATCTACTCTTTTCATATGGTTTTATTCTTTTTTTTATCAGGAATGGTAATTTCTGAAAAAACTTTAAAATTATCTTTTGTAGGCTTCCTTAAGAAAAAATTTAAGACAAGAGTCATTCCTTACTTATTTTTTAATTTTATTTTATTAGTCTTATCTTTATTCTTGCAACGAGATTTTCCTCCTTTTCCACTAGAGACAGTTCAAGATTATTTTAGAACTATTGGTTTTACTCTTATCGGCGTATCTATTTTTAATATACCAACGTGGTTTATTATGGCTTTATTTGCCGTAGAACTGATTCATTACTTTTTAAATAGATTTTACAAAGATGGATTTAGAAATAAATTCTTTTTTATAATTCTTTTTTATTTTGCAGGATATTATTTAAACCTAAATATTCAGTTTATTAGTTTTGAAAAAATTATAGGCATTAATTATTATCTGTTTCATGAAGCGATCATTATGTTTAGTTTCTATCTGATCGGTAGTTCTGCAATTAAATGCAATCACATCAAAGATTTAAATTTTAATAAAAGTTTAATTTATTCGCTTCTTGGAGTTTTAGTAATTTATTTTACTTATAATCTAAACCAGGGACCGTTCAGGTATCTTGATGCAGTGGTTATATTACTTTCTGGGCATGGACATATTTTTTGGTTTCCATTCACTGCTATTGCAGGCTGTATGACTATTATTTATTTAGCTAGAGCAAGTATTAGTTTGAAATTTTTTAGTTTTTTAGGAAAAAATATAATTACCGTATATTGTTTTAATGGAATTTTTTACCACTCCTTTAACGGACCTTTCGCAGTTTATATGTCTAATGTGATGCCAATGAATTATTTTAATTTAACTTTTGTTAGTACGGTGTTTAGTATTCTAACTATGGGCTTATCTATTCCATTTATCTTTCTCTTCAATAAATACTGCCCACAATTAATTGGTAAAAAATAGTGGACAAAGAAAATTTAAAAGGTGTTGCCGCATTACTTGTACATGTTGCTAGGGTTGACGAAGCTTATACCGATAAAGAAAAGCAAATAATTAAAAGTTTTATAAATTCTTTTAATGAAAGTGATGGCGAATTAATCTTAAAAGAAGCAGAGGAATTAGAGTCTAATTCTAATCAGCTTTTAAGTTTTACGCGTGCCGTTAAAGATCAGGAATTAGAAGTTAAAAAAGAAATCATTGAACATCTTTGGAAAATAATTATTTCAGATCAAAACGTTGATCATTATGAAGCTAATTTAATGCGAAGAATTTGTGGACTTATCTATTTTCCAGATAAATTGTGCGGAGAGATTAAGATTAAAGTTTTAGAAAAAACTTCTTAAAATATTAAGGGTCATTCTCATTTATTGAAAATGACCCTTAATCGAATTTAAATTAATTTGCTTTTAAACGATCTGCGTTCATAACCTTCGTCCAAACAGCAACGAAGTCTTTTACAAACTTCTCTTTATTATCGTCTTGAGCGTAAACTTCAGCATATGATCTAAGCACTGAATTAGAACCAAATACAAGATCAACTCTTGATGCTGTGTATTTAACTTTCTTTGTTTTACGATCAATGATGTCGTAAGAGTTTTTGCCAGTTGGTTTCCAAGTGTATTTCATGTCAGTTAAGTTAACAAAGAAGTCATTTGTTAATGCGCCAACTTTGTCTGTGAACACACCGTGATTTTTAGCACTTGAGTGATTTGTTCCTAACACTCTCATACCACCGATCAAGCAAGTCATTTCTTTTGCAGATAAACCTAAAAGAGAAGCTTTCTCTAACATTAGCTCTTCAGGCATTGGGACGTAATCTTTTTTCACCCAATTTCTGAATGCGTCATGCGTAGGCTCAAGTACAGCAAAGCTTTCAATATCCGTTTGATCTTGAGAAGCATCACCTCGACCCGCAACAAATGGAACTTTAACTTTAGAACCACCTTTTTTAATCGCTTGTTCAAGTCCAACTACACCTGCTAACACAATAGTATCAGCAATTGTTGCACCTGATTTTTTAGCAACGCCCTCTAGAGCTTTTAAAACTTTTTTAAGTCTAGTTGGTTCATTACCTTCCCAATCGATTTGTGGAGATAATCTAATTCTTGCACCATTAGCACCACCTCTTTTGTCAGTTCTTCGGTAAGTTCTTGCACTGTCCCAAGCCGTAGCGATTAAATCACTAGAGCTAATCTTAGTAGCAGCAATCATTTTTTTAACTTTTTCTGCGTTAAATTTTTTCTTTGCTGCTGGAACTGGATCTTGCCAAATTAAATCTTCTTTAGGAGCCCAAGGTCCGATGTAATTCGTTCTCGGTCCTAAATCTCTGTGAGTTAATTTAAACCAAGCTCTAGCAAAAGCATCATCTAAGTACTTTGGATCTTTGTAAAATTTCTCAGATATTCTTCTGTAACTTGGGTCCATTTTCATAGCCATATCCGCATCAGTCATGATTGGGTTATGTCTTTTTTTAGGGTTAGCAAGGTCTCTCGGTTTTTTACTTTCTTCTAAACCAATTGGTTCCCATTGCCATGCGCCTGCAGGACTTTTCTTAAGTTCCCAGTCATAGTTTAATAGTAGATCAAGATATTCATAATTCCATTTGTCTGGATTAGAAGTCCAAGCACCTTCAATTCCGCTTGTTACTTGCTCTACACCTAAACCACCACCACCTTTTTTATTCCATCCTAAACCTTGTTCATGGATATCAGCGCCAGCTGGTTCAGCACCTAATTTTGCAGCATCACCATTTCCGTGCGCTCTTCCAATTGAGTGACCACCGATAGTTAGCGCTGCTGTTTCTTCATCGTTCATTGCCATTCTACCAAATGTTACTCTAACGTCGTGAGCTGTTTTTAAAGGATCAGGTTTTCCATCTACACCTTGAGGGTTAACGTAAATTAATCCCATCACAACGGCTGCTAATGGATTTTCTAAAGACTCACGATTACTCTTTGTTGGGTATCGTTTGTCTTGTAACCATTCTTTTTCTGAACCCCAGTAAACATCTTTTTCTGGGTGCCATATGTCTTCACGGCCAAATGAGAAGCCGTACATTTTAAGACCTGCATGTTCATAAGCAACGTTACCAGCTAGGATCATTAAATCTGCCCAGCTAACTCGGTTACCGTATTTTTTCTTAATAGGCCAAAGCAGTCTTCTTGCTTTATCTAAGTTGGCGTTATCTGGCCATGAGTCTAATGGAGAAAATCTGTGGTTACCTGTACCACTTCCACCTCGACCATCTGCAATTCTATAAGTTCCCGCAGAGTGCCATGCCATACGAACAAATAAACCTGAGTAAGTCCCTAAATCTGCAGGCCACCAAGGTTGGCTGTCCGTCATTAATTTCATTAAATCTTTTCTAAGTGCTTTGAAGTTTAATTTTTTAACTTCTTTCTTGTAATTAAATCCTGGAAGAGGATTTGTTTTTTCATCGTGTTGATGCAAAATATCTAGGTTAAGAGATTTCGGCCACCAAACTGCTGTTGTTGAATCACCAGCATTAGTTAATGCACCATGCATTACAGGGCATTTGCCGTTACCATTTGTTTTATGTTGTACGCTCATTTGTTTTAATCCTTTTGTTATTTGAGACTCAATCTAGCATTATCTTGACATAAGATATAATTATATTTAATTATATTTAATATAAGTTTTACTTATGAACATATCTGCTAAACAACTTAAATACTTCCTTGCCGTTGCTAAACATAAGAACTTTCAAAAAGCGGCTGACGAGTGTGCTATTTCGCAGCCCGCTTTGTCCATGAAGATTAAAGAATTAGAGAAGGATTTAGGCCAATTAATTGAGAGGGGGAGCAAGAAATTTTACTTAACGCAAACAGGTCAAGCATTGATAGATAAGGCCGAGACGATCATCCAATCCTTTGATGACCTTAAACACTTAGCTAATAAAGGAAATAAAATTAATAAACTTTCAATTGGTGCCATTCCAACTGTTGCACCATATTTGTTACCAAGAATTATTAAGACCATATCTAAAAAATATAATGACATTGTCATTGAGCCTAAAGAAACCGTTACTGAAAAATTAATAAGTTATTTAATAAGTGGTAGAGTTGATTTAGCCATTCTAGCTTTACCAAGTCACGAGCCTTTATTAAATGAGGTTCCTTTGTTCGAAGAAGAGTTTTTACTCATTAGGCACACAAACGATGCAAACAAACCAGTGCCCAATAATAAAGAGCTAACGAATATGAAATTATTATTATTGGAAGAAGGTCATTGTTTAAGAAGTCAAACTTTATCTTTTTGTAAAATTAATTCAGTACCAAAAAACATTATGGAAGGCACAACGCTTACAACTTTAGTTCAAATGGTAAGTTCTGGGATTGGTGTAACACTTATTCCTGAGATAGCTGTTCCTTTTGAAACAAGATCAACTAAAGTATCAGTTAGCAGATTTAATCAGCAAAAGCCAAAACGAACGATTGGTTTAGTTTGGCGAAAGTCAAATCCATTAACTCAGCAGTTTAATGAGATTGGATCACTTTTAAAAAATGTAAATAAACTAAATTAATTATTTAATTTTCAAAATATTTTTCTCTAAAGTTTTACTAATGACAACAGTGCCTTTTTCATTAGGATGAATACCATCACTTTGATTTAACTCTGGATTTAAAGCAACGCCTTCTAGTAAAAAAGGAATTAAAGCTAGATTATATTGCTTAGCTAGATCAGGATATATTTGATCAAATTCTTTTTTATAACTAGCTCCATGTGAAGTGGGTGCCAGCATACCAGCTAAAATAATGTTTATGTTTTTATTTTGAATTGCTTGAATAATTTTTTCTAAATTTTTTTTTGTTTCATTAGGCTTTATTCCTCGGAGCATATCATTAGCGCCAAGACCTAAAACTACAAGATCAAGATCAGGTTCTGATATGGCCCAATCAATTCGGTTAAGTCCTCCAGATGAAGTACTACCTGAAACGCTTCCATTGATGATAGCAATTGTATAACCTTCTTTCTGCAGATTGTTTTCCAATACGACTGATAAATGATGCTCTTTGGGTAAGCCATATCCAGCCATCAAACTATCTCCAAACAACAAGACCTTTTCTACGGCAAAGGCCTTTATGCTTACTAGACAGAGTATGATTATTTTAATAATAAAACTTCTATTCATGTCCACTCTTCTTAGATTAAAAAATGTCAATCTGAAATACCAAACAGGTAAGGATTTAATAAAAGTTTTACAAGGCATTGATTTAACCACGAAGCGAAAAGAAACTATTTCAATTGTTGGTGAAAGCGGATCAGGCAAGACGAGTTTAATCATGTTAATCGCTGGCCTTGAAAAAGCAACGTCAGGTAAAATTTTTTTTAAGGATCACGAAATATCTAAGCTCAATGAAGATGAAGTTGCAGAAATTAGAAGAAAAAATATAGGTATTATCTTTCAATCTTTTTATCTTATCCCAAATTATACTGCCGTTGAAAATGTAGCTTTAACGTTAGAGCTTAACAAATTTAAAAACCCAGAACAAAAAGCCAAAAACTTATTAGATCGATTTGGCCTAAAGCATAGGTTTAATAATCTACCTAGCCAATTGTCAGGTGGTGAACAACAGCGGGTTGCCATAGCAAGAGCAATTGCGATGAAACCCGAATTAATTCTGGCAGATGAACCCACTGGAAACTTAGATAGTGAAAACTCAACGATGATAGCAGATATCTTATTTAATTTTGCAAAAGAAGAGGGATCATCTTTAATCATCGTTACTCATGACTCTAAATTAGCCAATAAAGCAAAAAGAAAAATTAAAATCAAAGATGGAAAAATTGATTAAATCAAATGAGCTTAGCTTAATCCTTAAGTATGCTTTAATAGATTTAAGTAGAAATTATAAAAAGATCTCAAGCATCATTATTACACTTTTTATTAGCTTATTTATTCTAAGTTCCATTTTAACCATCGAAGATAGTTTGAAGAAAGAGCTTAACGACAATGCTAGAGCTTTATTAGGAGGAGATCTTGAAATTGATTACAACCGAGTACAAGGCAATTTAGATTTAGTCAATGAAGTAAAAACTTTTGCTACCATTTCACAAATGGTTGAGTTCAGCACGATGCTTTCAACTACTAAAGAAGCAAACAACCAATCTCTATTCTCAAGGATTAAAACTGTCGATGAAAATTATCCCTTATTTGGCAGTGTAGTGCATGAACCAGTTGGTGCCTTAGATAGAATTCATAAAGAACAAAATACAATTTTAGTAAATGAAAATATTTTTAAAACATTAAAATTAGAAATTAACGAAAAAATAAAAGTACAAGATCAACTCTTTACAGTTGTAGGTATTGTTAAGACAGTTCCAGATGTAAGTGGTTTCGTTGCATTTGGAGATTTTGCTTTAGCAGGTAAGCAAACCTTAGAATTATTGAAGCTAAATAATTTAGGTAGCTTTCTAAATTATGAATACAAGGTTCGTTACAATGATGGAGATAATCCAAATGCGATTAAACAAAGAATTGAAACATTATTCCAGGATGATGAAAAAGTTATTCTTAGATATCCAGAAAATTCTGCAAGTGGTTTAAAAAGGGTAATTAATAACTTCTCTCAATTCCTTTCCCTTGTATCTATCAGTGCTATGTTAATTGCCGGAATTGGAATAGCAAATACGTTGCTTTCTTTTATTAATCAAAACAATATGTCCATTGCCGTTAGAAAGGCAGTTGGGTTTTTTTCCTTAAACATTAAAGCTATTTATTATCTTCAATTATTTATCCTCCTTTTTTTAATTAGCTCTGCTGCTTACGGTTTAAGTTTCTTAATCATACCCATTGTCGATGGCTATCTTTCTCAAGGGTTAGGCTTAAACATCAAGCCGATCATCTCCATAGTTAATTTCATTAAGGTTTTCTTGGTTGGTTTATTAGTGTTGATTATCTTCACCATTCCAACTGTTAGTGCCATTGATCAAGTAAAGGCGTCTAATTTATTTAGAAATGTTTTTCAAAATTTACAATTTTATTACTCAAAGAAGTCAGTAGTTTTAAGTCTATTTTTGCTCTCCATCCTTATTTTATTATTTACCATTGGCTCAGCCAGACCCATTTATAGTTTAGGCTATTTCATAGCTTTTTTTGCCTGTTTGATTGTATTTTTTTTACTATCAAAACTTATCATTTACTTTTTTAGATCCTTAAAGAAAATTTCTAATATTCCTCTTAAAGTTTCCATAAAAAATATTACACAAACTAAAAGCATTACCCCAATTACCATTATGTCTTTAGGTCTAGGAGTAACATTGCTTTTAACTTTGGCCTTAGTCGGCACCAATTTTAAAAGAGAAATTGCTAAATCAATCCCAGAAATTGCACCAGATTATTTCTTTCTTGGTATTCAAAAAGATGACAAGAAAATTTTTGAAGAAAATATTTTAAGCATGGATGATAATCTTAATCTTGAAACAGTTCCTATCATCTCTTCAGCCATTACAAAAATTAATGGTATCGATCCTACGACTTATATTAATTCTAACAATGATAGTTATTGGGTGATTAGAAGTGAACGAAGATCATCTTGGATGGATGTAGCTCCAAAGGATAATCCTATCATTAAGGGAGAATGGTGGGATTTAACCAAACCAGATGAATTACAAATATCTCTAGATGCAAAAGTTGCAGAAGATTTTAATGTTCAGCTGGGTGATATTTTTACTTTGAATATTTATGGAAGAGAAATTGAAGGAAAAATTGTTAATTTTAGAGCAGTTAATTATAGAGATCTAAGTATTAATTTTGCCATGCTGTTTAATCCGCAATTTGCAAATAATATTCCTCATGAATATTTAGCAACAGCAAAATTTTCAGCAGGCAAATCATTAGATGAAACAAAAATGTTAGATGTGTTACCAAGTTTATCCATTATTAAGATTGCAGATTATTTATCAAAAGTAACTGCAGTATTGGATAAAGTTTTTATTGCCGTTACTTTTATTTCCGCAATTACCATCCTCATTGGTTTAATCGTTATCTCAAGTGCTATTATGGTGCAGGGAAAGGTAAAAGAATTTCAAAATTTAGTGTTTAAAATTTTAGGCTTTTCAAAAAAAGAAATTATTTATTCATCTCTAATTGAATTTATAATTATTTTTGCCTCTGTCATCTTGATTGCAATCTTGTTTGCAACCATTGGATCTCAATTTATCATTGAAAACATCTTTGAGCTTAATTGGCAGTTTGACCTCAAAATACTAGTTTATTTAGGCCTTGGTATTGGATCAGTAACACTATTGTTAATCATGCTAACCAATTTAAAATATCTTAATCCTAAGGTTTATCCGTTAATTAGAAATCAATAATTAAAACTTTAAAGCACTAATGCATTTTTTTTGAAGGATGCTATGATGAATAAATATGAGTGAAGTAGCAAATAACTTTCATTGGTCTTGTAAGCATACCTGGCGACGTAGTGCTAAAAATACGGGTTGGTGCTTACTGGGTTGTGCAATAGGTGACTTTGGAACCATTTTATTTTTTCAATTCACTGGAATTCCTTGGCCTGTGTTAGCGATTATGACGCTAGCGATTATCAACGGATTAATTACCAGCATTATGCTTGAGACATTCATCTTAATGCGACAGCAATTTACTTTTAAAAAGGCTTTACATACCGCAGCAGGTATGAGTTTAATTTCAATGATCAGCATGGAAGCTACCATGAATTTAACTGATTATCTTTTAACAGGCGGTGCGATGTTAACCTGGTGGGCAATACCTATTATGCTAGCAGTAGGATTTGTTACACCTTGGCCTTATAATTATTGGAGACTTAAAAAGTTTAATCAGGCTTGCCATTAAATGAAAAAAGCTTTTACATTTAGTTTGCCGTCTACCAAAGGAGATCAATTTGATCTTAAGAAAATTAAAGAAAACGTAGTCATTTATTTTTATCCAAAGGATGACACACCTGGTTGCACACTAGAAACCAAAGATTTTTCAAAGCTTTATAAAGAATTTAAAAAGAACAAAACAGAAGTCGTGGGGATCTCAAAAGATTCTATGACAAGCCATTTAAAATTTAAGAAGAAATATAAAGTACCTTTTCAATTATTGTCAGATGAAGACGTTAAGGTTCAAAAGAAATATAAAGTTTGGGGCATGAAATCGTTCATGGGTAGGAAGTTTAAAGGGACGATTAGATCTACCTTTTTAGTTGATAAGAATAAGAAAATTTTAAAATCTTGGTCTAATGTAAGAGTTTTAAATCACGCTAAAGAAGTTTTAGAATTTTTAAAAGAACTTAAATAATTATTTCTTTTTCCCATCAAAACGATCGTCATCAGTTTTAACAGGTTTGTAGGTTGGGGAAGTTTCAAAATGCTCTTGGCAGTCAATTTTAATAAATGGTGCTTTTGATCTTGTAAAGATTTCTCCAGATACATCGTACCAAAATGCAGGTGGATCAAAGCTAGCTCCAGCAATTGCAATCATGTCTTTCATATGTGAGATGGTCCAAAAAACAGAGCTCCCGCAATTTTCACAAAAGTTAGTTTGAAAGTCATTTCCACTTTCTGTGGTGAATTTATATTGTTTGTGATTACCTTTTAAAATCTTAACTTGTGATGCGTTAAACCAAACACCTACACCAAAAGGACTTCCCGATCTAAGTTGACAATATCTACAATGACAAACTCTTGTTCGCACAGGGTTATCTGTTACTTCATAACGAGACTGACCGCATGCACAACCACCTTGATGTTTATTTGCCA
>Ga0255766_10002385_pt1 | contig 16727 bp, 20 predicted proteins | sample 071ome_23_FD_179966 | JGI IMG/M metagenome (GOLD analysis project Ga0255766, IMG submission 179966) | Coastal salt marsh microbial communities from the Groves Creek Marsh, Skidaway Island, Georgia - 071403BT metaG (version 2) | ecosystem: Environmental > Aquatic > Marine > Intertidal zone >... | reverse complement strand
TGTTTCGTGCTTTGTCTAAAGCTTGCATGTTTTTAATGATTTCCATATCAGTATTTACGTTTTAAGAATTTAGGTGCGTGTTTATCTTTATATGATATATTCAAACTATCCTCATTAATATAAGGAATGTAACTTGATATGATATCCACAATGGTGCTGTCATTATCTTTTACGTGTCTGATGATAGGGTCTGAGTAATTAATACTACCCTCAGATGTTTTGTCGTAATAGTTTCCACACTTATAGGTGAATATCGTATCGTCCTCCAAAGATAAGAAACCGTGAGCAAAATACGGAGGGATAAACAAAGATTTTTTATTCCATTCATTTAATAGGAAGTAATCGAACTTGCCGTAGGTGTCTGACTTCTCTCTTAAGTCAACGATGAAATCCACTACCGCCCCACGTAAGACTCTAACTAATTTGGATTGACCATGTAGACCTGTTTGGTAATGAAGTCCTCTGAAAACCCCTTGTTTTGATTGAGACAGGTTATCCTGAACAAAATAGGTATTGAACATTGTACCATCATCTTTGGCTGCCATCTCGCCAGGTAAATCATTGATTAGACCTTTTGCAGAATAAGACATTTCATTCCATGTTTCCATAAAAAAGCCTCGGTCATCGAAATGAACGTCCTCCTCAATTAAGTAAACGTTGTCGAAGTTTGTTGAAGTTATTTTCATAAATCTTGTTTAAAGTGTATCTTTTGGGATAAAATTTGATATTTGTAATAAAATAAGAATTTAATTCAAAAATTAAAATGGAAGTAGTAGAAATAATTTCACATTATATAAATAAAGATTCTAACGTTCTATCTGTCGAGTTCAGAACGATGGAAGATGACTTTGATATGGTCAGAAAAGATATCATTGAATACGAGTTTTTAGAGGAGTTTGGATATGTTGAGGAGACATTTGAAGGTTTCTTTGATGAGGAAGATGATGAATGGGATTGGGATGATGAAGACGGTGATGAATACATGGACGAAGATAGTCTCATCTCATTTTTGAACGAATATTATATAGTAAAGGGAAATTTACCTGACGCAGAGTTGGGTTGATGATATTTATTGGTATGGAGAATATAAAAGAATTAATATCGAAGCTATTAGGTAAAATATACCTAAAAAAATCAACAATGTTCGGTCTTGATAGTCAAAAGATAACCTTGATTGTTAGTCCGTCAATGAAGATTTTCGGTATTTATACATCTCCAGAGAGACTTAAGAGTAAATTCCCCTTTCAGAAAGATAGGTTTTTAGACCCAAAGAGTTTAACGAAATGGGCAAATGAGAACGGATATGAAATTTCATTTAAGACGAGTGTACCATCATTGAACAGACAGTTATATCATGTCTTCGGTGATGTAATGAGTGAACAGGTTAAAGATAAGGACAAAGAGTTATCAGTGTTGGTGATGGAAGAATTGGAGAAATCACAACTTCCACCATCGATTAAAGAGTGGGCGAAAAACAATCCTGAGAAGTTCATTAAGAATATTGAAACAATTCAAGAGATACTAAAAAAATAAAAGGAGGGGAAACCCTCCTTTTTTTATAAACCTACTTTATAGAACACAAACTTAATATCGTCGGACGAACCCATTTCAACATCAGGGTATTGAGTCATCCTTAATGTAAATTGTTCAGTAGACTGTGGTTCTAATAAAATAAAAGGTCTTCGGATGTTCTCACCATTCAAATCCCAAAAGTCCAATATAAATTTTTCCCATTGACCATATACGTTGGTTCCTAAAGTCATTTCAGCGTAAGGAGAGTAATCCCAAGGTGACCCATTGATATTAGTTCCTTTATCCCAATAGAATCTTTGGTTGTTGTAAGATATTTTAAATCTGGTCTTGCCCACCTCGAAAGAGTCCAGTGGACTTATTGGGTTCGGTAATACGAATGTACCGTCGTAATATGTGGTGTCATACCTTTGATTTAGGTATTCATAATTTGCAACAACGATATCAATTACGTATTCTCCGTCCAATAAAGGGTATGTTGGATAGGACTTTTCGCAACCAACCAAAAAAAGTGAGATTAGTAGTGGTAGTAGTTTTTCTTTTATCATATTCGGATAAACGTTTTTTAATTTCAATTTGTTTTAATAGTAAAGATTCTTTTGTGAAGCACTCCATTAACCTAGTCTTGACCATATTTTGTATTGGGTCCTGATAATTGGGTACTTTTAAAAATATGAGTTCATTATATGCGTAACATAATCCGTCAGAAGTATAAAAAAGTAATGTGTCCTCCACAATTTCAGATTCTTCAATTGTGACAACAATGTTTTTTCTAGTTACATAGACGGGGTATCCTATTTCATACATTTCATTCATAATACAAATATATGTTTTATTTTCTTTACTAACAAACTATTTATAGAGAAATGTTTCCTTATGGAATTGTTAAAAGAAGATATTTCACGAATTAAAGAAATCATGGGTCTTGACGAGGAGTTGGATGGTTACGATGAAAGTTGTGACTGTTATCCTGATGATGAAGACGTAAATGAGGGTGAGATTGATGAACAAGAAGGTGAGGGTGAACCAGCACCTTCAGGACCTGCAATGGATGTATGGACAACTGGTTTAACAAGAGGTAAGGCCAATCCAATAGATACGACCTCTAAGTGGGAAACAGGGATAAGTAGAGATAAAGCTAATCCGGTATGGTGAGAAACGAACAAATATTAAGGGACATCTTACTTAAAATGAGTTATGATTTATCAAAAACTCTTAGTGAGAATGTAAAAGTTCAAAATTTAACTGAACAGCCAAATAAAGGAATTACTGATGAGGATATATATCCAATACCGGGGTATATCACACAGTATCAACCTTCGGGTGGGGTACCACCTAATAATGGGTCACTACGACCTGTCGCTAATTATTTTCCCGATAATGGTAGTCTAAAGATGAGAGAAAGTATTGCAGTTCCTTCTGACTACCCATATGCGGTAGAATATATTCAGAAATGGAGAGAAGCAAATCCTAACCATGATATCTTTTTCCAAGATTTAACTGCAGAAGTTTTAAATAGGTTATTACCCTTGGGGACAGTTTCAAGCTTCACCGATAAAGGAAAGAAATATGGAACCTCAATATTATTGAATAAAGAAACAGAATATAAATGGGTATTTAACGGATATAGGTCAAAGGATGGTACATTTTATGAAGCACCAAATCCTGAAGATTTTATGTCATGGTGGGAAAAGACAGTTAAAGAATGGGGAACTACAATACAAATAATTGGTAGTATCCTTATCATTATTGCTGTTGAGTTTTTTACTGCGGGTACTGCAACACCTTTAGTTCTTAAAATATTACTTGAAATTGGTCTTGAATTAGCACTAAACATACCAATCTCTATTGCTGAAAGAAGTTTAGGTGACCCTGTTGCTGCCAATCTTAGTATAGTATTTTCTTTTTTACCTGTATTAAGTCCGGGACTTTTAAGGTCTATGGGTCTTGCGGGTAAATTGACTAAAGAGATGGCAGCAGAATTATCAGAAAGAGTTAGTAAAGCAGGTATAAAGAATGCGGACGATATGGCTAGATTTTATGATAGTTTAAAGAATGAACCAAATGGTGAAGCTTTACAATATGCATTTTCGAGAGTAATAAAACAAAATCCAGAATTAATAGCTAAAGATATTCAACAAATAGTTAAACAAACCACAAAAAGCCAGAAATTCTTAAAGAAATTGGCATTTAAGGACCGTGACTGGTGGAAAGAGCTTGGTATGCAAGGTGGTACGGCGTTAACGATTGTTATTTGGAAGATTTTTAATACAACCACTTTTAGTCAAGAGCAATATAAAAGAATGAATTTATTAGTTCAAAGTATAGTTGATAATTACGGATATGAAACTGCTCAGGAGTTTGTCTCTAATGGAATTGATAACCCTGATGATATGAAAACAGTAATTGATAGTTTATCTTCCGGTATTGATACAAACACAAGAGAGGGTAAAAAAATAGTTCAAAAAGCATCAAAAACATTTAGTGGTATGGTGGGTGATTCAATAAAACAGAGACCGGCCTTTCACTTATTGGTACGAGCTAAGTCAGATTCGATAAAGACATATGACAATTTACCAACACCAACATTTGATGATTTCTCACAAGATGATATGTTTAAAGACATAGAGGATGAGTTAAATTCAAATTAGTATAATTAAAAATAAGACATATTTATAAATTAAAAGACATGGACGCTCTATTAAAAGAAAATATTAGAATTAAAGAATTGATGGGATTTCAAGTAACACCTTATAATAAGGATGTTATTAGTGAAGCATCAACTGGTGCTGTAGATGATATTTTAACGTCATTATTTGGAAAATTTAAGTCTAATAAATTATATCAAACAATTGACCCTAAAGTGTTTGATGATGTATTCATTGCGGGTAAAAAATCTCCTAACTCCATTATTAAGAAGGAATTAAAAAATATTGATAGTTTAGATTCATTTGTTGCAAATTTAGATGAGTTTAGTGATGAAACATTAAAATATGTATTTAGAGAGTTAGCAGGTAAGGGTGTTCCTGAAATAGATGCAGTTTTAATGGAAAGTATTGCTGAAATTCTTGCGGGAACAGATGTTTCGGATTTAGCCAGAATTGTGGATGAGTATAATACTGCAGATGAATTTATAGAATTCATGCAAGGCGGTTCTGACCTCCCACTACCTAAGTTTGTTGAAGACTCACTAAGAAGATTTTTTAGAAAAACGTCATTGGGTGATTTAGCAGACTCCGCTGATTATATAAAATTAAATATTTCAAAATTAGCCAAAGCCGCGAACGCAAAAGGTGGTAAAACATGGTTTGGTGATTTTTATAGGGCTTTATTTAAAGATACTGAAAAAATAAAGGCAAGAATGATTGCATTAAGTGAACAATTTGCTAACGATATGGATACTATTACTGACCCTGTAAAGGCTCAAGAATTAATAGATGCATATTCTGTAGCGATTAGTAGAGAATTGAATCTACTTGAGATGCAAGCAAATAAGGGTGCTGCCAAAGCTTTAATGGAGTTAGATATTGATAGTAGATTAAAAAATGTTATTCAAAATTCTGATAAAGACACCTTTAAGATTTTTAGAGAAATAAGAAGAGAGGACCCATCGAATTTTGCTTCTAACATATATGATTTAGGTAAACGTTTTTTTGGACAAATAATTCCAAGAGTTGAAATAGGTGAAAATATAAAAAATATTATTCCATTTAGAAAACAAATGTTAAATTGGATTGGAGGTACAACACCGACAACTTCTAATATGAAAAAAGGTGCCAAATGGATTAAGGTTGTTTGGCCTGAAGATTTAAAACAATATCTTATTACAGGTCAATGGGCTAAATTTTCTAAATTATATAAAATTGCCGTAAGAAATAGTTCAGCATCATCTAAAGCTGCAGTTCTATCATATGCAATGGTAAGTTTAATATATGCGGAATACGGTAGTATTATGGCCAATGTCATTTACGATGCAGGTCAAGCATTAGCGTCGTCATTAAATATTCAATTAGGTATTAATAAAATATTCACCTCTTTTGGTTTAGATGCTCCATACCCAAATGCGGAAGCCGAATCTCAAGAAGAATTTGAAAGTTTCATTGAAGAATTCATTGTTAAAACTGGTAGAAATTTGAAAGAAACATTTGCCGATGGTGAATTTGAATGGGCAATTCCAATTGTAGGTACCTTTGAAAAGTCGGCATTATCAAAATTATTAGCTTGGGCTTCAGGTAACCCAAAAGGATATGGTGTTGGCGATGTTTGGACACTTTTAAAAGATGCTGCCAATGGTTTGACCTCTGGACTAAGTAGTGCTTGGGATGCAATTACAGGTCAAGGGAAAGAAGAAGGTATAGATTTTGATGAGGAAGGAACTTTAGAATTAACAGTAGATGCCGTTAAGGAAGCTGCACCTGAACTAGTTAAGAATGCGATTTGGGAAAAGGACGGAGAGATTCTTATTGCTAGTTACAGAGAAGAAAAAGATAGTAGTGGAAACACTGTTCAAGTACCCGTTGATTATAAAGTATTCATTGAAAACAATGAGTATGTTGTCGATATTGGTACACAAAAAATAAAATTAAGTGATTATAAATAAGTCAATAATAAAATGAAAAAAGGATTAGCCGTATTATTAGAACAAGAAAGACCTGACCCCGTTAGACCACCAGTCGTCGATACTGAAACTAGTGGCGAAGAACAAGGAAGCTCAGAACAAGGAAGTGTAGACCAAGGTGTAAGTCCTAATGATGCACCTGTAGATAATAAACAGGGTGATGATGTCGTCGTCGTAGATGATAATCAAGGTGGTGATTTAAGAGATAAATTAGCTGGTCTTATGAAGACTGTTAAGTTTTATAATGGACAGAGTGAGACTCCGATTAGGTTTGATGAAGAAGATGCTTTAAACTCGATATCGTCTATATTATTGTCATTAGAAACAAATGGACAATTGAATGACAACAATAGAGATGATTTATTTGTGGATTATATGGTCAGGTATTTGGTTGATAAGAAAAAACATCCATTTTATTTTGAGTATGACCCTAATTTCTTTGATATAGAATTTGACACCATTCAGGAGAATAAGTTTAGATTGGGATTAGAAAGTTTATTGATTGAGAGTCGTGCGGTTGTTAAAGAACAGAGTAGAGGGGCTGATAGAGGTTATATTTTCTATACACCTGGAAGTTCAAAGTTTGATATTGTATCGTCTGATTTGACAGATAATCAATTAGAAAAGATTAAATCTGCTTATGTGAGAAAAAGTCAAAAACCTGTTGAGTTAGAACAAGAACCACAACAAGGACAGCAACAAGGACAGCAACAAGGTCAACAATCATCTACAGAACCTGAAAAGAGACCTGAAGAAGAAGTAGGTTTGAATGGTGACCAAATTCAGAAAAAGGCGTCAGTCGAAGGATGGGGAGGAATTAAAAATATTCTATCAGATTCAAAATATCAGGGAGTTAAAACTGCCATTGAAAATAAAATGAGAGAAGATTATGTGTTAACCTTCCCTGGTGATGAAACTATTAACAGTTATGAAGTGGTTGATTTGGTAAAATTAAATCCAACAGTCTTTGAAGGTTTAGGTTTTACATCATTACCTATGTATAGAATGAAAAAAAGAAGTGGTGATGAAATTTCACAGAATTTAAATAATATTATTGAGAGTGGAAAAGTCACTAAAGAATTTTGTAAAACTGCAACTAAATCATTCTATGAATTAGCAACTGATGATTATGCTATTGATATTGACAACCTTAAAGCTACCGCACTTTATTTAGACCGTTGTAGAGACCAACACGGTGGTAAGTGGGGAATTGGTGATGTTGAATTTGTTGAAGGTAAATTAAGAAAAAGTGGTACCGATTTTCGTTTAGACCGTATGAGTAGTTTCTCACCTGAGTTTAGAATAAATTGGTCAGATAATACAGTTTCAGGTCAAAAATTTAAATAATGAAAAATTTAAAAAGACATATAACTGAGATTAAAAAAACTTCAGAAAAGAAACTTAACGAATCTAAGGTTATTAAAACTCGTTTGATGATTGCTGAAAATGTTTCGGGTATAGTTTCTGAGGTGAAGTATTTAAGAAAACAAAATTACAACACTGAATTGGTTAATGAAAACCTTTTGGTTGTTCTTAATCAAATGTTTGAAGATGATGGACCACAATTTATGGAAACCGTAAAAAGTAAACTTACAGATTTTTTGATGAGTAAGTTAAACATTGGTGAGTTTGAGAAAAAAGTTGTTGAGAAAGCGGTTGGTGATACTGACATTGAAGATGTTCCTAAATTATTTACGGAACCTCGTTTCTTGGCCTCTAAATTGGCTGAGGTTTACAACGAAGACTTTTCAACTGAATATTTAGACAATCTACCTGAGTTTATGAAAAGCAAAGTTGCAAAACTTGCTCAGGACCCAAATAGTGAGAAAGAATTAGAAGACATGTTTGTTGACATGTTGAGTCCAGTGATGGGTGACATTAACACCAAAATGGACGCGAAGATGAAGGATATTAGAGATAATATCGTTTCATAAACCAACAAAAGAAAAGGAGGTTAGGTTTATCTAAGGAAGGTGTCCATTTGGACACCTTTTTTTGTTAGTAATATAACTTTTTGAAATCAATCCAAATTTCCTCCACTGAATCATCCAAAACTCTTGAGAACAAATTCGGAGTGTATGGTTTGTGAGACATTTTCATTCCAGCCTCCTCAGGAGTCTTATCACCCTTATTACAGTTACATCTACTGCATGAAGTTACCAGGTTGGTCCAACTGTTGTCACCACCTTTAGATTTGGGAACAACGTGGTCGATGGTAAGGTTTTTACCACTACCACAGTAAACACATTTGTAGTTATCTCTTTTGAATACTCTACGACGAGTAACGCCGATATTTTTAGGTCTAAACCTAACGTAGTCCAATAATCTAATCACAATAGGTCTAACAAAGTTACCTATTGATGTAACGATATCTTTTCCCTTCTTTAAAACCTCAGCTTTTCCTTTTTCTACCAAAATGAACCCTCTTCTAAGTGAGGTAACATTCAAGGGTGAAAAGTCTGAGTTCAATACTAAAACTCTCTCCATCTGATAAAAGACTATCTTTTAATGAAATATGTTATATAATTTAGTAAGAATATTTATTCAATAAATACTTCAAACGTAAAACAAAATGATATTAAAATTAGGTTCCAAAGGTGATGAAGTCAAACTACTCCAAGAATTTTTGGGTATCGTTACTGATGGTGATTTTGGTCCGATGACTGAAATGGAAGTGAAGAATTGGCAAAGGAAAAATGGTTTAACGCCTGACGGTATTGTTGGACCTAAAACATTAAATGCTATGGGTATTATTAGCACAGACAATACCGAAGCATTATTAACAACACCAGGTGGTATGATTATTCGACAGGACTATTTGCCGAGTGATGAGTATTTTAGAATGAATGGAAAACCTGAATACCTTTTTATTCACCACACCGCAGGTTGGGAAAACCCATATAATGTGATAAGAGATTGGGGTAGAGATAAACGTGGTAATATTGCCACAGAGTTTGTTATTGGTGGTCAATCAATTAAAGGTAATAACGACAAATATGATGGTGAGATTGTTCAAGCATTCCCTGACGGTAATTACGGTTGGCATTTGGGTACTGGTAACAGTTATATGCATAGAAACTCTGTAGGTATTGAGGTCTGTAACTTTGGATATTTAACCGAAGGTGGTTATTATAAATGGGATAAGGTAAATAAGAAAAACGTTTGGATAGATAAAACTAAAGGTAAATATTATAATTATGTTGGTGTTGAAGCCACAGAATCTCAAATTGTAAAACTAAAAGAACCGTTTAGAGGTCACCAATATTGGCACAGGTATTCGGATGAATCACTATTTGCGTTGAAAGAAAACATATTATATATTGCAGAAAGAGACGGTATCGACATCTGTGAAGGTTTACCTAAATGGGTAAGTAACGTTGGTGCTAAAGCATTTGATTATTCTGAATCTGCTAGAAGAGGAGATATAAAAGGATTATTCTCCCACACCAATGTAAGGAAAGATAAGTTCGATATGTTCCCACAACAGGAACTGTTGGATATGTTAGTTAGTTTATAATATGCAGATAGACCAGGTCTACATCATCTCAATAGATTTGAGAGAAGAATATATTGAAGAGCTATTGGACAGGGCAAAAGGTCTCCCATTCCCTGAGGGGACCCCTATTAAAGTATTTGAAGGTTTTGTAGGTAAGAGACTACAAACGGAAGAAAACCTCCCATATAAGTTGTATGACGGTTGGGCGTTGTCTCCTGAGGTTATTGAATATGGATTTTGGAATAGACCCACAACATGGGGTGAGGCCGGTGGAATGATATCCCACACCAAAATATGGGAAGATGCGTATGAGAAGGGTTATAAGACCATTATGATATTGGAAGATGACTTTATCTCTATGGAACCTATCGATTGGAATATCTTTGATGAGACTCAGGGTTATGAGTGGGAAATGGCTTTATTGGCTCACAACTCATTACACGATAACTTTCATAATATTTCAACACCGATTAGAATCGGTCTTAATCATTGGGTAAAACCCACATTCTTTTACAACACCCACAGTTATATTTTAAGGAGAAGTGCGTTGGAGAAATTGGTTGAACAACATTTACCAATATTGAAACAGAATATCATTGTTAGTGATGAGTTTCTTTCTGCAGTTATAGCTTCACATCCTCGTAGTGATATTAGAGAGATGTTTATCTCCAATATTAATGCAATTGCTACGAAGAAGAACTTTGTGGGTCAAACAAGATGGGAGAGTTTAGGTAACTCCCTAACCTCTCCCGATGCTTAATCAACAACTATAACTACAAACTTATATTTTAGTTTTTGGTTTACCATCTTAACAATTCCGATGTAACTACCTGGACTTAGATATCCGACATCTACTCGATGGTCCCGTTCGGTGATGGTATGAATCTGATGGTGAACAACTTTCCCTGAACGGTCTTTGATTGCGATTAGTGCGTCACCCCTCCACGGTGAACGAAAGTAAAAGTGTTCGTATGAAGACTTAAAGGGGTTTGGATAAATTTGAATATCGTAAGCGGAAAAATCTTCCCATGTTTGGTTACCTGAATTATTTGTCGTATCTTGCGAGGTTGCGACGACAGGTGAGAATTCAATATTGTCATCAATCACAAATACACTATCCATCGGAGATGAACTCCCACCCTTTTCAACTTTAAAAAGATAGAAGAAGTTATCGGTTAGGTTGGTTGCATCATTCCAGTGACGACCGTAAACATCTTGAGTGTAGTTAATCATTACATAGTTTTCCTCGTAACCACCTGTATTAACACCGTTGCTCGGTTCACCTTGAGAGAAGTATTCAAAATCCCATGGGGTTCCGTCCAACCACTCAAACACACCTTCTTCAGCAGTATCAGTGGCACCAATCCATGCATAATGTTGACCAGGTCCGTAATTCATTGTTGAGTCAATGAAGTCCATCTCTCCCTGAGAGTGAATAGAAATAAGGGTGAGGGTGGAATCTTTTTCTTTTAAATCGTCAACAGCGTCCCAATAACTAAATGTATTGGTTGACATGTAGTAGTATGCGTCTTCGTATTCACCCAAATAGTTAGTATTAGTAAATGTGGGTTGAGACAATACGGTCAGAGGTAGGAGTAAAAGGGTAAGTAGTTTTTTCATTTGTTACGGTGTTAAGGGGAGGTTTCCCTCCCCGTTGTTGGTTCTTAGAAGATTTTCATTAGGACTGCTCCTGTTCCTGTCCACTTTTGGATTGAGCTCTTTGGTATCCAAAACTCGAACTCACCAATCTCGTCGATTTTCTTTGCAATCTCCTCTTGGAATTGAGGGATGTCACGACGACTTGCGGGGTGTTTAACTCCTACGTAAGTTGCACATACCGGACCGATACCTGTCATTTGAGACATCTCATCGGTGAGGGTCTTTCCACAACAACGGCAGATACCACCGTTTTCTTTTGTGAGTTTTGCTCGGATGAGGAGGGCTCGGTTTGAAGATTTTACCAATTTGGTAACGTCTACCAAAATCGGGTGGAAATCCAAGTCGTAACTTTTTTTGATTTCGAGGGCAATCTTGCGACCGATTTTGATGGTGTCCCCTACAAGTGGGATGTTAAGGTCTTTTTGAGAGTTTTTCTGAGCCTCACGGTCAACTGCTTGAGAACCTGCAATTACTTGCTTCTCAGTCAGACGACGGTATTTCATGTATTTGTCTTTGAGGTCGTTGATGAACGTGCTCTCACCTTTGTAGGTAACGATGGCTTTGAGGTTTGCAGGTAGTTCTTCTACGTTAACCTCGTCTTTGCGAGATTCAGATACGATGATTTTCTCAGCCGCAGTGTATTGTTTTGGAGTGAGACGACCGTATTTGCTCAAGTTAGCTTTTAGAGAGTTTAGGAAGTTGCTGGTTCCTTCGTAGTTTTTTACTTTTTCTTCGATGTTGATTCCTGTTACTGCCATGTCTTGTAGGGTTTATGTTGTTATTAACACTACAAAGATAAGCATAATTTGGACTCTGCCAAATAAAATCTTACTTGCCGATTAAAATTAATTGATTGCTCCGACGACTCTTTTCATAAACCCATTGAGGGCTTCTTTCTGAGGGGTTCCATTTTTGATTTCTCTCATCACTTCTTGAGCCCCTGAGATGTTGGATATCAGTTCACCGATAACTTCCATCTCCTCGTCTTTAACCCCTCTCGCTTCGGAGATTAGGAGGAGGACTTCAATCGCCTCCTCCATGTAATCTTCATCGAATTCACCAGACTCTACTAATGTCTTAATGATTGGTAACCTCATGTAATACGTCTTGTATAACTTCAATTTTATTTCCTTGAGATTGTTTCACCAACTTGCCGTCCACAAATCCTGCGAAGGTTGGTAGGTTTGAAACATCTGCGAACTGACGTGAACCTGGTAGTTTCTCAGCATCCACATAAACGAATGTGATGTTCTGATTTTCTGAGGACATTCTTTTGAACTTAGGTTTTGTCAAACGACAGTTACCACACCATCCTGCACCGTATTGGACCATAACCTTATTGTTTGACGATAAGATTTCACCCAAATTGTCTTGTGTTAATTCAGTCATCTTAGTTGTTACTTAAATACGTTGATACACCTTCACGAGTTGCTGACATCGCTTCTTTACCTTCTTCCCAGTTTGCAGGACATACCTCACCGTGTTTTTGAACGTGAGAGTAAGCGTCGATAAGACGAATGTATTCATCCACGTTTCTACCCAATGGCATGTCGTTTACTGATTCGTGGAATACTTTACCGTCCTCATCAATTAGGTAAGTCGCACGGTAAGTAACGTTATCACCTTCAATTCTGATACCACCATTGGTCGTATCAAAAGTTTCTGTGAGGTCTAAGATACCTAATCTATTTGACAATTCACGAGTAGTGTCAGCGATTAATGGGAATGTTACTCCTTCAATACCGCCGTTGTCTTTTTCTGTATTCAACCATGCGAAGTGAACCTCAGCGGTGTCACAAGACGCTCCGATGACCATAGTGTTACGGTCTTCAAAGTCTTTTAACTTTTCTTGGAAGGCGTGAATCTCCGTTGGACAAACGAAGGTAAAATCTTTAGGGTACCAGAACAATAAGACTTTCTTAGATTCTGATTTTGCTTTTTCAACGACATTCAACTTGAATGTATCACCCATCTCATCGATGGCGTTGACCGTGATATTTGGGAAATGTTTTCCTACGTAGCTCATAATAAAATGTTTTTATTTAAAATAGTTTAATAAAATTAAAAATCCAATAGATAATGTCTATATGGTATTAGTAATCATAAAAAACCCCTCCGAAGAGGGGTTATTGGTGGAGGTGTCGGGAGTCGAACCCGAGTCTTGTTCGCATCACCCATAAAGGACTACACGTTTAGGTCAATGTTGATTCTCAACATTCCGAAATAAATGGTTTGATGTGTGTGGGAAACAAACCAATAAACAACCTGGTCTCAGAGTTATTTAAGAGAGCTCTGACCTGTGACTCCCATATACAGACTTCTGTTCAAAGGTTATATGTCCACCGACCCGTTTCACTGTTGCGTCTTACGCTACAGTTACTTCTTCAGTGCGGATAAGACCGACAGCCTGAAGTTTTGCGATTGTTTCGCCAGTTAAAAAAAGTGTCACCATAGATTAAAGTGATAGATAACATCTCACTACGTGCCCCGTATGACTATCTACGCCAATCGATTCCAATTCACCCCCATATTTTCAAAGAACCTTTCTTTCTGACTACAAATATAAATACTTTTTTTCTTCTGACAATATATTTATAGAAAAAGATTTTTAATTATGGCAAAGAAAGTAATACGTTTGACCGAAGCCGATATCGAAAATATTGTTCTAAAAATTATTGAAGAGCAGTTAGTATCCGTTGGAAAAACAGAAGGACAAGATTATGAAAGTAGGGTTTACGATACTAATTCCCCAGGGTTTCAGAAATTCTTAAATAGAATTAAATATTTAATAGGTACATATGAAGAACGTACTGGTGTTGCTCCTGACTATAATGCAATGGTTAGAAGAGTAGCGGGTTTATCACAATTGAGATTCAATAAAGATTCTAATAAATATGTGGAAACACCACTTGAAAATAATTCTAAACCTTTTGAAAAAAAGTCTAAAAAACTTATGAGATATATGGATGATACTTCTAAACAAGTTGCGCAAAGGGCAATTGAGAAGAGTTATCCATTTTGGGTTTGGGTTGTGAATACAAAGGCCAATGGATTGATGAATTTGTTGAGAGGTAAGAAAAACGCTTCAGTAGTTATGGATGACATGGAAAGTGTTAGAGAGGTACCGATGCCAAAACCTGAAGTTAAAATGCCTGAGGTTGCTATGGATGATAAGAAAATACCTTTGAACTCTAAGTTTGATACTGGTTCACCTGAATTGAAAGAATCGTATAAAAGTGAATTACCACAAATATTGAAAAAAGGTTTTAGTGACGCGATTAAACAATTTAGAAAACAGTATTCTGAAATTATATTTCCAGGGGCGGTGTATGTTGGTTCAATACGAGTATTCTCATCCTCATCAAGAGTTCCTCAAGATAATATGAATAATCCAAGATATAAGACAGGCCCAAATGGTAGTCCAGAAGGATATAAAAATCTATCTGAGGACAGAGGTAGGGCTCTTCAGGAATTTATCTTAGAATTTATAAAATCTGATAAGTCAATTGTTACTGATGGTAATACACAGGTATTGGATATTAATTTCCTTGGTAAAAATGGTGATGGAACTTCGGGACCTGATTGGGACTCATCAAAAGGTGCTCAACATCAGGATTACTTAAAATCACAATATGCGTATGTTGTAATTACGTTTACCGCTATACCTGAACCTCCCACTCCACCACCTTCCGAATCAATGGATATTAATGATTTTTCCATTAGGTCTTCAGCTGAAGGGAGGGACAGTTACTTCATTAATTGGAATATACCTAAGTTAAACTTCCCTGAAATAAATCTTGGTGGAGGTATTAGGTTATTTTCAACAGGTAAAGATTTACGATGTGAAACATTTGCACCTGCAAAAGGATTTCGTGGTTTTGGATTTTAAGGAAATATAGAAAAATATAATAAAATTAGATAAGGAGGTCATAAGACCTCCTTTTTTTAATCCCAAGCAGTAAACGTCGATACAAATACTTTATGGTATTTTCTTGACTCATCATAACTAACATTAAAAAGGATTTTGAATGTTTTGTAATCTCCTTCTTTTTTGAACCATTTAGTACCTTCATACGCAGTACCATCAAAATATGATTCATCTTGAATCATGAATGCATAATGACCTTCAGATTTTTTCCAAACATTGAAAATATGTTTTGCCTTTTCTTTAGATGTTCCGTCTGGGGACCAAAAGATAGAAAATAACATATTCTCTTTGTTGGTTGTAGTGTGTGGAGAAAAACTCTTACAGTCATGTAATGCGTCAATAATTTGATTTACATGTTTCTGTGGATTTACAAATTTGGATTCATCTGTTTCTACGGTTACAAAATTAAGTTGTTGAAATGAAGAGTCATCTTTGTGGTAGTTATTGATACTATCTCTTTCGTTATTAAGTAAAATCCCAAAATAATAGTTGATTGAATCTAAATGTATAATTTCTTCAGGTTGTGAAAAAAATGAGACAGATTGTGAAAACAATGATAAAGGAATCAAAAATAGGAAGATAAGTAGTTTTTTCATATGTTGTTTATTTATACTTCAAATATAAGGGTAATTTATTAATTATCCAAACTGTCAAGTATTTATAGTTAACTTTTATGATTAAATTTCAGAACATACTACTCGAAGGTAAAAAGGAGAACCTTATAGATAAATACAAGGACAGTCCTACCTTTGCCGATGCTCCTGAATTGTTGGAGAAACTTATTGATGGTGACCCTTCGGCAACAAAAAAGTATTCTGAGTGGATGATTAAACAAATGATTAGTTTGGGTGACCCAGTAACATTTTCGGTTGCCGACAATGTAAATTTATTCATTGACCTTATTGAAAGTTTCCATAAGAGTGCCACGGCAATCAAACCAGAAGATATTGACTACGCAGCCTCAACATCATCATTTGTTGATGCATCTAAGATTAAGTCATCACCGAAAGACATTAACAAATATAGTATTTGGGGATTACAAGCGGTGATGAATGCTGTCCGTCAGAGACAAATCATGGTCCAAAAAGAAAAGGAAGTTAAGAACGAGTCTGATAGAATATATGAAGATAATAGATTCTTAATCGTCCAACCGTATTCTCACGGTGCTTCCTGTTATTATGGTGCGGGAACCAAATGGTGTACAACGACAAAAGACGATACCCGATATTTTGACAAATATTCAGAAGAAGGAAACCTCTTCTATATCATTGATAAGACATCTAAAGATTCCACGTGGGGTAAGATGGCCTTATTTGTAAGAAGTAACGGTACAACGGAGGTATATGACCAGAAAGACTCCGTAAGAAGCTTAGATGTATTGTTAGATAGATTCTCACCAATCCAAGAACAAATCAGAAAGTTGGTTAAAGGAAACAAACATTACGAAACATTAAAAGGTATACAAGAAGGTAAAATAGACCACGTCAGAGGTAGAA
>Ga0255766_10002384_pt1 | contig 16734 bp, 9 predicted proteins | sample 071ome_23_FD_179966 | JGI IMG/M metagenome (GOLD analysis project Ga0255766, IMG submission 179966) | Coastal salt marsh microbial communities from the Groves Creek Marsh, Skidaway Island, Georgia - 071403BT metaG (version 2) | ecosystem: Environmental > Aquatic > Marine > Intertidal zone > Salt... | reverse complement strand
AAACCTCCAACGCTTTCCCGTGATTTTGTACCGCTCGATTGCACGCAATCACGCGAAATAACGCGCCGCCGGCGTCGTTCCCAGAAGACGTCGGCGCCAAAACGACGCTTTTGGCGCACACTTCGCCAACAACCGCAGGAAAGGCGATTTCAATCTTCTTTGCGTTCTTCACCGCTCTGTCGGCGCTCGCTCCTCGTTTTCCGAAACTATGCTCTTCCCACTTGACGACTTCGACGGCATTCTTCGCACTCGTTCGCCACGACAGTAAACTTCCGTCTCGCAATCGAACAATATCACCGAAACTCGTTTCGTTTTCATCATCACTCGGCCGTTTTTCTTCTCGCCGTCGTTCTTCTCGATCTTCTTCTTCTTCTTCTTCTTCTTTGTCATCGGCGTTGTGATTGCGCATCGTGCTCGCATCTTTCGCGCTTCGTCTTTCGTTGTTCGCACGCTCCGCCTCCGCCTCGTCGTCGTTCAGAACGAACAGAGGCGTTTCTTGCGCTGCGAACAACATCCTTTTCTTTGTCGTTGTAGCGCAAGCTTTTTGAGGAAAATTTGAAAAGGAAACAAAGAAAGAGGAAAGGAAGGGAACGAAGAGTAGAGAGAAGAGAGAGAGAGACGGAAAGTCGATACGAATGTAAAAGCAAACGTTTGATAATAAATCGTAATATGTAAAATCAAATTCGCAAATTAAAACATGTTACTAACTCGTCTATGTAATAATATTGTGTCTCTTCAAAATGTAATAACGTGTTGTGGTTTATTCTGAGAGAGCGGAAATATTCTTTCCTTCTCTCTCGGCTAGGAAGGCGCATATGTAAATGCTCTAAAATCATCAAAGTTCAATATGCATTTATTCCTTGCCAGCCTTCTTCGCCTTGGACGGGTCTTCTCCGATGTAGACGTCCAAATCCCAGTCGGAATCGGTGGTCAAATCTTGGCCGGCGGCCAACTTGATCGCACGAGACTTGGCCTTGGCCTTGATATCCTTTCTAGACAACTTCTTCTTCGGGCCCTTGACCTTGACGGTGTTACCCATCGCATCAACAGTTTCCTCTGCCGGTCCATCCCATTCCGTCTTCTCACCCTTACCCTTTTTACCTTGACCCCATCTGTTACCGGTGATGATAACTTCGCCGGTACCCGGAACGTCCCAAGTTTCCTCCTTCAACGCATCCGCGAATTCGCAGTTGTGCGTGATGAGCAAAACGCCGCCGCCAAACTCCTTGACCGCGCACGCCAAGGCGCCTAACGCATCTCTGTCCAAATAGTTGGTCGGTTCGTCCATGACGACAATGTGCGGTTGCTGCCACATGGCGGCACCGAGAACCAACTTAACCTTTTGGCCGCCAGACAAACCCTTAATTCTGTTGTGCGTACCGAATTCAGCCTCGAGACCAAAGTCGATCAAGTGCTTTTCGACGTTGGCGGTGGTGAGCGGGCGCGCGTACAAGCCAGCACGCGCGGCTTCTCTTTCGTCGACGCGTTGAATCAACTTGGAGAAACCGTGCTTTTCGAGCTTTTCCTTTTCCATCCACGTCGTTTGGTCCATGGACAAGTTCTCCCACTTGACTTCGTACTCGTACTTGTTCTTCTTTTGACGACGACCAATAATCTTTTCGACAACCAACTTCATGACCGTACCATCGTCCTTGGTGATGTTGATCTTTTCCTTCATCAACCTTTCTTCTTCTTCCGTGTATTGCATGGTGACCTTGGTCAAGTTTTCCTTATCTTCACCAGTTTGGAATCGCCATCTGATGTACTCGTTCGGCGTCTTCTCCAAGTGCTGTTCGACATGGTGGAACGCGTGCTGCGCCACGTACGCGTAACGCATGTTCGGGTGTCTCCAAACCGTACCTTGATCCGGTTCAGCTTCACCAGTGAGCAACTTGATGAACGTGGACTTACCGGCACCGTTCGGACCTAAGCACGCAACTCTGGAGGACAAAGAAAGCTGGATCGAGGCGCCTTGAATGATTTGCCTCTCCGTGTTGGGGTACTTGAACCAACAGTTGGTCGCCTTGACGATGGCTTTATCCTTGTTCTTCACGCCTTCCAAGAAACCAGGAGCTGGGAAGATGAACTTAAGCTCGTCGTTGGACAACTCGGTGTACTTCTTCGCGGCCGGGCACTGACGGATGAATTCAGTCAAGTTACCCTTGTACGTAACAAGCTTTCTCGTTTCGTAGTGGATGATGTGCGTACACACTCTGTCCAAGAAACCGGAATCGTGCGAGACAATCATGGACGAAATAGTAGTTTGAGAGATCAAATACTCTTCCAACCAGGCGACGTTCTTGACGTCCAAGTGGTTGGTCGGTTCGTCCAAAAGCAAAATGTCCGCCTTCATCAAAATCGCTCTCGCTAAGGCGAGTTTCATCTTCCAGCCACCAGACAACGCGGTGACGGCGCCTTCTTGCATCGCATCCGTAAATTGAAAAGTCGTCAAAACCTTCTTGACGTCGTCTCTGGTGGTTCCGTGTTCTTTGATGACATCGTTGGCGGAGATGAAGTCAACGACGTTCATGTCCCCGACATCGCCTTGGATGTCGTGTTCGACGTACACCGTTCTCAACTCTTCCGGCGGCGGAAAACCGTCAACTTGACCGTTGTTGATGGCCTTCATGAGGGTTGATTTACCGCAGCCGTTCGGGCCGCACAAACCGTATCTCTTACCCTTCTTCATGTGCAAAGTGGCGTTGTTGAGCAAAATGAGCGCACCGTACGCCAAGGAAAAGTCGCACTTGCACAAATCTTCGCCTTCTTCGTCTTCAACGGTGAAGACTTTCTTCGTGGATAAGTACAACTCTTCGGCCTTGGAGACCAAAGTCGCCGTCAAAGCATCCGCGTCGGCGTAAAAAGTCTTCATGTACGGCGTCGCGCAAGACTTGGTCCACGTGTCCTTGTCAAAGTTCTTTTGCAAGAGCGCGTTGACGGACAAGGCGCAAATGTGGTTGAAGATCGGCGCAACCGCCGGGTCTTCGACAAACTTCGTGACGTCCGCTTCCGAGGCGCCAGTCGAGGTAACCATGAGTGCAATCAACTCCTTGGACACCACGGCTTCGTCGTAGTGACCAGAGGCATCTTCGGATTCCGCGGCTGCGGATTCCGCGGTTTCGCCAGCGGCGTTCAACAACGTCTTGTACGCTCTCGTACAAACCGTTCTGCACTCCGGATCGGCAACTTCGTCCATCGCTCTCTTCAACAACGGCAACAATTTCGGGACGAACGGCTTGGCATCCATCGGATCTTCGACCAACTTACACATGTTGTCGATGATAACCGCGGATTTACGTTTGATCGCAGTCATTTGCGAGTGCGACAAACCTCTCATCAAAAGCGGACCGAGAATGGACAAGGTCGGCGACTCGACTTGCTGAACGAAAGTCGTCGCGGCGAGCTTGTGCACACACTCCGGCACTTCGTCAATCTTGACGATGCACTCAATCAACGTCGGAATGAACGGCTCAATGTCCAAGTTACCAATCGTCGACGCCGCCTTGGCCATCGTGTCGGCGGACTTTTCCTTGACTTCATCTCTCATGTCAACCATGACTTGCGCAATCTCCGGGACCAATTCCGGCAACGCCGCGGCGACCGACTTCGGCGCAGCCGCGACAAAAAAGTCAACAGTTCTCAACGCAGCCATCTTGGATTGCCAAAACGGACTCGCGAAACCGGAAAAGATAGCCTTTTGGCACGCTCTGACGGCAAACGGCGACAACTTCGTCAAGATGGCATCCACCGCCGGATCCGCCGCTTCTCTCACGTCTTTGGACTTGTTATCCCCGGCCAAGTTAATAGCCACTTCCAACAATTCAATCATGAGCGGTTCCTCTTGAGCGCCCGATTTCGTGGCCAACTCACTGATTTTCTTCGCCGCGTTGGCTCTCGTTTCCGGCTCTTTCTTGTTCGTGGCATCCTTTTGAATAGACGCCACGATTTCCGCGGTCACAACGGAGGACGGTTTCGGCACGGTGCACTTCGCGGGAGCCATTGTGTAGTACTCGTGTGTGTATTAAATATGTCTGTCGTGAGAAAAGAAGAGTTCATCAAAGCGTCAGCAAACAGAAAGCAAATGGAACAATTCTACAAGATAAAACGTGGGCCGTCGCGAGCTGCGTATTTGTGGTGAAAAAGCGTTCGCAGCCAAAAAATTCATCGCGTCGGATACCGAACGAAAAGAGCACGAAAACATCTTCTCAAAAGCGATTCAACGCGCAATTCGCGCCCTAAAAGAATGCCTCGATGACCTTTTCGCGTCCTTCGCTCAAATTCGCCTTCGCATCGCTCGCTAAAATCGCGCAGCGTTCCCCCCCCCGGCGACGAGGGGTGGCGGCAAAAAAATCACCTTAGCCGCCGAAGGGAACAAAAAAAAAGCAAAGACGCGCGGAATCGCCGCCTCGAACGAGGAGCGTGACGCGAATCGAAACGCGCGAGTGCGACGGTAAAAACTCGTCCCGCCGTGTTTTCCTCGCCAGAAACAAAAAAATTCGTAACCGTACCTTTTGAAAAGATTACTGCGTGTGTGTGTGTGTGTGGAAAGGCAAGCTGTGCGGTAGATGTGAAGAAATACCATCGTCCAAAGCAGAGGAAGAATTTTTTCTCTCCTCTTATTTTTCCCTTGAATGAATCTGAGCCGTCGGATGGACCGATGGATGACGGTTTCCCGAACTCCGTGCGCACACACCAAAAAAAAAAATAATCATCCTCGTGCCTGCTTCTGCTGCTGCTGACTGAGGTCGCGCGTTTCTTTTTCGCGCGCGATGTGTCGTTCACGCAACAACAAACGCTGCACAACAACAACAACAACAACACATCAAATCACAAAAGAAGAACAAAAAAAAGTTACTACATTAGTTTTTCATAAAGAGAGACGCGCGCGGGAAAATGGGGAGCCGCGTCGCAAAGAGAGCGATCGAACGCGCGATCGCGTCCGCGTCCGCGTCCGCGTCGAAATCTCCTCTCGTTAGCTTTAGGACGCGATTTACGTCGAGCGCTGCCGCTGCTGCTAATGCGTCTTCTCCGTCCTCCTCCTCGACGACTTCGCCAACGACGCTCTTGAAGAATTTCGACGTCTACCGGTGGTCTCCGGAAGCCCCGAAAGGCTCGAAAGACAGCAAGCCGCACTATCAATCGTACCAAGTTGACTTGAACGACTGCGGGCCGATGATGCTCGACGTGCTCTTAAAAATTAAAGACGAACAAGACCACTCGTTGAGTTTCCGCAGATCGTGCCGGGAAGGCATCTGCGGATCGTGCGCTATGAATATCAACGGCGTGAACACGCTAGCGTGCCTATCGAAAGTGGATAAATCAACCGCCGCGGAGACGACGAAAGTAGCGCCGTTACCGCACATGTTCGTCGTCCGAGATTTAGTGGTGGACATGAGTAATTTTTACGCGCAGTATAAATCGATCAAACCGTGGTTGATTCGAGACGACGAAGACGAGACAAAGACGAGCGGGAAAGAAAATTTACAATCGAAAGAAGATCGCGAGAAACTGGACGGTTTGTACGAGTGCATCTTGTGCGCGTGCTGTTCGACGTCCTGTCCATCGTATTGGTGGAACTCGGACAAATATTTAGGCCCGGCGGTGTTATTGCAAGCGTATCGATGGATCATCGACTCGCGCGACGCGAGGAAAAAAGACAGGTTGATTCAAGTCAACGACGCGTTCAAGTTATACAGGTGTCACACGATTATGAATTGCACCAAGGTGTGCCCGAAAGGGTTGAACCCGGCGAAAGCAATCGCGAAGATCAAGACGATGGTCAAGTAGTAATACTAATTAAAGTTCGCACCAAACACGCACGAGAAGATCGAAAGAGCGAGAGCGTACACGAGTTCTTCTTGGTCAAAAGTTGTACATCAAAATAAAAAAAAGTCCAAAAATACATCAAAACTTAAATATTAACTCACACACACACACACGCGTATACATACATCATCATCGTCGATGTTTAAGAAATTGTGCAGCTCGGTGAAGAAGAGCGCGACGGCGGCGGTGGTTTTGCCCGACGATGGCGGCGGTGGTTTTAAGAGCACTCCTCCTGCGTGTCGCACGGATGAAGAAGAAGAAGAAGAAGAAGAAGAAGAAGAAAAGGCAAAAGTTGTTTTTGACCCGAACCCGAACAACGTTTCCATACACCCGCGCACGCCCATCCGAAACTTCGAGCTCGGTCCAATCATAGGCACGGGATCGTTCGGGATCGTTCCGATAGCTAAACACCGCGATTCTGGGTTAGTCGTCGCGATTAAAATATTATCTAAAGCGCACGTGGCGAAGACGAAACAGATCGCGCACATCGTTCAGGAGAAAAAAATACTCGAGAGGTGTTCCGAGAGCAAGTTCATCGTGCGATTGTTTTCGTACGCGCAAACGAAGGAAGAAATTCATTTGGTGATGGAATTCGTTCCGGGTGGAGAACTTTTTAATCAGTTGAGGATTTATCGACGATTGAAGAATGACATCGCGCGGTTCTACGTCGTTGAAATCGCACTCGCCTTTGAGTACTTGCACGAGACGTGCGCGAAGCCGTGTCGAGTGGCGTACAGAGATTTGAAACCGGAAAATGTTTTGTTGGATGGGTACGGGTACGTGAAGCTGGCGGATTTCGGATTCGCGAAGCAGTTAGGGCCAAAGATTATTAGCAAGAGGAACGAAGGTGGTGGTGGTGGTGGTGGTGTCGCGACGAATCGAAGAGAGGAAGAGATGCGCCAGAAGGTTGGATTTATTGAAAACGAAAAGGCGTACACGTTGTGCGGGACGCCGGACTATTTGGCACCAGAAGTTATCTTAAACGGAGGTCACGACGAATCCGTGGATTGGTGGGCACTCGGAGTTTTGTTGTATGAACTCGTGAGAGGTATGCCACCGTTTCAAAGCGAAGACCCGTGGGCGACGTATCAGAAAATTTTGAAGAGAGAGTTTACGTTTGGGCCGAAAGAGCCGAAGAAGGCAAAGAAGACGAAGAAGAAGAATGGTAAAAAAGAAACATCGACGACGACAGCGAGCGGAATGAAGAAGAAAAAAATTAAAATAGACGACGATAATGGGAAGCTAAACGACGTTGAAGAGGAAGAGGAAGAAGAAGAGGAAATTGAAAACGCGTTCGGATTTACGAAACAAAGCCGAGACTTGATACGTAAACTCTTAACCGTGGAAAGTGCAAATCGTCTCGGCTCGACGCACGGATCGATTGAAATCAAAAACCATCCTTGGTTTCGCTCCGTCGATTGGAACTTGGCGAGTGAACGCAAATGGAGGAAACCACCGATTATTCCACAGTGTCCGCGATCGGAGAAGGAGTTATACGCGATGTTGCAGAAAATCGCCGAGGAGGAAGGTTTCGACGAAGAGAGCAGTGCGAGAAACGATGCAAACTTTGTCGAACTTTCCCAAGAGGACGAGATGGCGTTTCAAGCTCTCGAAGAGAAGGACGAGAGTGAGTTTGGTGGAAATGAAAGTGATGTGATCGTAAACATCGAAACCTGACATGTCGACGATGCACTTCTTCTATGAATTATTTTATGTATTACGCAAGAGCGCTCGCCCGCGAGTCATCTCTCTCTACTTTTAAAGTCTACGCTACAAAAGCTACTAGAATATAAATACTATCCGCATTGAAACGATTCTCACGCCTTCTTCTTTACCTTTTTCTTCATTCTCCACGCGAAATCGTCGTCGTCGTCGTCCGAATCGTCGTCGTCGCTGCTCTCCTCCTTCTCTTCCTCTTTCCCCGACACTTTCTTCGCATCGTCGTCTCCTCTGTTGTTGTTGTTGTTGTTCTTCTTCTTCTTCTTCATAATCTCCATCGCCTTCTCCCTCAACGCGTCCACCTTATCAAACCCAGCCACGGTATCCGCTATGACCTCATCCGCTAACTCCTTCGCGTGCGCAGCCGCCTCTTCTTCCTCTCGCTTCATTCGCTCCTCCTCTTCTTTTTGCTTCAAGTATTCTTGCCCACTCAACTCGTCCGCAGCAACGGTATTCGCGCTCGCACTCGCGGTCTTCTGCTTCTTCTTTTCGCTCTCGAAACCACCTCGAACATCCACGACGCCGTTGTAGTCTCCTCCTCTCTTCCTCTCCGTCTTCATCATTTCCTGCTCCTCCTTCGCGGCGTCGAAAAACCCAGCCGGCAAAGCCTTCTCTGTTCCATCGTTCGCTCCTCTTTTCGCGACGAGAAGCGAGTCAGAATTTTTCTCCTCATCGATGCTTTTCATCCCGTCTCGTCCCTTTCCGCTCGACGGTCGTCCCGCGGAAAACCCACCACATTCGCTGCTCCTGTTCTTCCTCCGCGCGTTCGTTGTGTGCTGCTGTCGCTCCACTTTCGCTCTAAACGCCGCTCGGAAGTTTGCGTTCGTCATGAGTACACTTCCAATTTTTTTTTTCTGATGCTTTTTTCTCGTCGAGAGTTTTCCACCAAAAGAGGGTGCCAAGAAATTTTTCTCAAACCCTAAATAATTTTTGAAAAAAAGGAACGAAACTCTTCCCCTGTTTCTCCAAAGAGATTTTTGATTTTGCGCACACACGACGCGAATACAAAAGAATAAAAAAAAGATGGGTTACGCGTCCACGATCAACGAGTGCTACGAAAAGCTCGAAAAGATCGGCCAAGGGACGTACGGGAAGGTGTACAAAGCTCGCGAACGGGCGACCGGGCGATTGGTCGCGCTGAAGAAGACGCGTTTGGAGGTTAGATTTTTCTTCTTGTTTTTTTTTTTGCTTTCTCTTTGTTTGTTCTTCCCCCAAGAGAGAGAGGGAAAAGAGGGAAAAGAGGGGCGAGATCGAGTCCCCCGTTTCCCGCTTCGTTTACGTTTCCGGGAGAGAGAGAGAGCGCGTGCGTCCGAACAGAGCCACGCGTGGACGACGCGCTTTCTTCTCTCTCCCTCTCTCTTTTCTCTCGTTCGGAAGAGACGTTCTTCGGTGTTTTATATTCGCGCGTTTAATCTCTTCCGAGAGACCCTCGGGAGAGGGGAACTCTCTCTCAATTTTTTGAAAATTTCTCTTCTCACTCTCTTCTCTCTCTCTCTCGCACGCCGCTGCTCGAAACAGATGGAAGAAGAAGGCGTCCCGTCCACGGCGCTGAGAGAAGTTTCCTTGCTCCAAATGCTCTCCGAGTCCGCGTTCATCGTTCGCCTGTTGAAAGTGGAACACGTCGAGGAAGACGGGAAAGCGATGCTGTATTTAGTTTTTGAATATTTGAACCAAGATTTGAAGCACTTTATGGATGAAACGGGACGCGGACCGGCGCACCCGCTTCCGAAGGCGACGGTGCAAAACTTCATGTACCAACTTTTATTGGGGACCGCGCATTTGCACAAGCACGGCGTGATGCACAGAGATTTGAAACCGCAGAACTTGTTGGTGGATAAAGCGCAGAACGTGTTGAAGATTGCGGATCTCGGTTTAGGGAGAGCGTTTTCGGTGCCGGTGAAGAGTTACACGCACGAGATTGTGACTCTTTGGTATCGCGCGCCAGAAGTTTTGTTGGGAGGATCGCACTATTCTACTCCCGTCGATATTTGGTCCGTCGGGTGCATCTTTGCGGAAATGGCTAGGAAACAACCGTTGTTTCCGGGTGATTCCGAGTTGCAACAGTTATTGCATATTTTTAAGTTGTTGGGAACGCCGAACGAAACGGTATGGCCGGGTGTGACCAAACTGAGAGATTGGCACGAATTTCCACAGTGGAAACCGCAAGATTTGGCGAAAATCGTTCCACAGTTGGATGAGAACGGGATCGATTTGTTGCAGCAGATGTTGGAGTTTGATCCGGCGAAGAGAATTCACGCGACGGAAGCGTTGGAACATCCGTACTTTGCGGATTTGGAAAAGACACAGTTTGCAAAAATCGAGGAGCAGTTTGAGAAGGAGAACCGCGTGAGTGTGAACGCGCAATAATATACTACTAATAATAATATCAATAGCAGAGAGAAAGAACTGAGATGTGTTGCTTTACATTATATATACATATATAACCAAGAGAGAAAGAAAGAGAGACTTGCCTCGCGCAGCCGGTGGTTGCGAGCCCCGCGCGAAAGCGTAACACTCGAAAGAGGCGCGCGCCCGCGAGGAAAAACCATCAAACGACGCGAGGCAAAGAAGAGAGAAGGAGAGAGCATGAAAAGAGACAAAATCGATAAACTTATTATCAATAAACAGCGAGAAAGAGAGAGAAAGAAAGAGACTGTTGTGTACCAATATTTTATTCCCATACAAATATCATCACCATTTAAAAAATTCAAGAAGAAGTAACACGTGATACGCGAGAGAGATTTTTCTTCACTCACGATATCCAAAACTCATCGTCTGAGAGAAAAACGATGCAACCGAACGCTTCGTCGCTCCTTCTCCGACGATGTTCTTCTTCTCCGACGACTTCACCTTCCACCAGCAACCGGTGCACGTCGTCGAACATAACTTTACCGTCATCGCGAAGAATGTTATCCTCCTCGCGCGCGGCGTTTACGAATAAGATGTTTGACAAAAGTCGTCGAAGAAAATCCAAAAACTTCTCTCATCGCGTCGTCGTGCGGAGCGCGATATCTGAACCACCGGAAACGAAAGAGAAGAGGGAGAACGGAGAGGAGACGTACTACAACGGGGCGCTGTTCCCAGGCGTGGAAATTCCGAGGGATAACGGCTCCACCGAGGCGTTGCTGAAGAAGTTTTCGCGGATTTTTCCGTGGGGAAACGGGGCGCCCATAACCGAGAAAGTTTTGTTTGATTTGTTGAAAGAGGAAGTGAGGAGGGCGCCTTTGTTTGTGCCTCTGTACCAGTATTATCGAGACTACGGCGGGGTGTATAATCTCGGCGCCGGACCGAAATGGTTCGTGGTGGTGTCCGACCCGACCGTGGTGAAATACATGTTCAAAGACAACGCAGACGCGTTCTCTAAAGGCATTTTAACGGACATCATGCAACCCATCATGGGCGACGGTTTGATTCCGGCGAATAAAGAGTTGTGGGCGAAACGAAGGCCGGTGGTTGGAAGCGCGTTTCACGGGACGTGGTTGAAACACATGACAGATTTGTTCGGTAGGAGCGCTATGAATTTGAGCGATAAGTTGGAAAAGCACGGAGAAACGGAACAGATTGAGATTGAGAGCGAGTTGTACTCGATGGCGTTGGACGTCATCGGCGAGGCGGTGTTTAATTACGAATTTGGCGCGTTGAACGAAGAGACGCCGATCATTAAAGCCGTTTACAGAGTTCTGAGAGAAAGCGAGCACAGAAGCACGTTTCCTTTACCGTATTGGCAAATTCCTGGAGCGATGGAGGCGGTACCGAGACAGAAACAGTTTAGCGAAGATATCGAAATGATCAACGCGGAGTTGACGAAACTCATTCGAGAGGCGTTGGAGAACAAACAAGACGTTGATTTGAGCGAATTTGAATCGAGAGATTACAAGAACGTGTCGGACGCGTCTTTATTACGATTTTTAGTGGACATTCGCGGCGACGAGGCTTCGGATAGGCAATTACGCGACGATTTGATGACCATGCTCATTGCCGGTCACGAAACGACCGCGGCGGTGCTCACGTGGACAATCTTTTGCCTTTGCAAACACCCAGACGTCATGAAAAAAGCTGCAAAAACAATCGATGAGATTGTGCAGGATCCGAACGGTATCCCAACGGTCGAGGAAATTCGAAAACTTCGCGACGTTCGCATGTGTCTCGTGGAAGGCATGCGCCTCTACCCGGCGCCTCCCATCCTCATCCGCCGCGCGATTGAAACCGTCGACTTACCCAAAGGCGGCATGGGCAAATCCATCCAACTCAAGAAAGGCACGGATTGTTTCGTCGCCGTCTGGAACCTCCACCGCTCTCCCGACCACTGGGAAAACCCGAACCTCTTCGACCCTTCGCGATGGGATCGCAAATTCACCAACCCAAAAATCGAAGGCTGGAACGGCTACGACCCCGAATTAGTCACCGGATTATACCCGAACGAAGTCGCCACGGACTACGCCTACGTCCCATTCGGCGGTGGTCAGCGTCGGTGCGCCGGCGACGTCTTCGCCATGATGGAAGCGACGGTCGCGTTGAGCGTTTTGTTGAAGAAATTTTCCTTCGAGCTCGCGTGCGACGAGAAAGACGTGGAGATGATCACGGGCGCGACCATTCACACGAAGAAAGGCTTGCCCGTGAGAGCCGTGCGAAGAAAAGCGTGACCTCTTTTTGCGCGAGAGAAGAGGTGTTCTTTTTTTATCTCTGCACATGTAGTCTTTTTGCTTTATCGATGTAATACTAATTACGATTTAATGTACCCGTAAATAGCTCGAGCGGCGTTTTTGTGGCCACAACGAAAGACCGTTTTTGTGTTTTTCTCTCTGCGCGTGTTCTCAAAATCCACAAAAAAAGAGAAGAGCGAACGCTCTCTCTCGCACCCACATGAGCTCTCCTCGCGGCCGAAACGTCGGTAATAACGCCGCGACGACGTTCGCACTGCTCGCGTCTTGGTGCTTAGCGTTTCTCTGCTTTTCGTCATCGTCGTGGTCTCCTTCGCGTTCCTCGGCGAGCGTTCGCTACGCGCTCGCGGCGGCGACTTCTTCCTCCTCTTCTTCTTCCTCCTCGTCGTTCGATTATTCCGGCGTCGATGATTTTGAAGAGGCCTCTCCCCCGGTCGTCTCTGTCGACGCGCCGAAAAGGACGCTGCTCTGGTCGCACAAAGCGCCAGATTTGAATTTGCTCGACGCGACGACGAGCGCGGAACGAGATCTGTCGTCGTCGTCGTCGTCGTCGTCCTCCGTCGCGGACCAACTCGTGAAGGAGTTGGATACGGTCGTGGATGGTACTTTGCAAAGGGCCGCAGAAGAGTTAGTCGATGGCAATCAGAAAATCAGTTCGAACGATATTGAAAACGCCATCCTCGACAGCGAAGCGTTTCGAGCGAAACTCGAACAAAACGGCGGGAACGATCCGGGATGGACGGACGAAGACCGACAACTCGAACAAAGTTTAGAGACGAAATGGGTGGATAATCCTGAGGAGGACATTTCGCCAAAGTGGCACGACGCGTACGAGGAAAAATATTCCGCTGGAATCGTCGACGATAAGAAAGAGGAAGTGTTGGAGATCGAAGAGGAAATGGAAAAGAACGGGGAGTTGACGTTTGGGGAGTTGATGGCGAAGAGCGCGACTAGTGGGAAGAAGAGTAGCAAATCAAAAAAGACGAGGAAGGAGAAAGCTTTGAAGAGTAGCAGCGACGTGTTGAACGTCGTTTTAGTCGGGAATGGGAAGTCGGTGTTGAAGAAAAATAACGGGAAGACGATTGATAGTGCAGACGTGGTTGGGAGGTTTAATTACTTCCAGACGAAAGGGTTTGAGAAGAAAGTTGGGACCAGATTAGATTTGTGGTTTTTAGGCGAGTTGAGACAACCGGGGCCGCAAGGGTCAAGAGGGTCGAGGTTGAGTACCGGGAGGATGGATATGAAGATGAAGCCAACGTTGAGGTACATCGTACCCGTCGTGTACGAAACTCCGAGTAAGTGCTCGAAATTGAGTTGTAAGCCGAGTAACGCGAAATTGAAACAACGATTAGGGACGATTGGAACGGTCAAGAAGGCATACGCCAAGTACGGCATTCGCAAGTCGCTCGAAATCATGCCGATTGAAGTCCAACATAAACTATCCACCAAGTACGGGTACACCGCGCATTGGCCGTCGTCGGGGATTTTGGCCATCGTTTATTGCCTCGAAAAATACCCGAAAGCGACGGTTACAATCACTGGATACGATTTCATGGGTGGAAATTTAGGCCATTATTGGGAAAAAGTGAAGAAGAAAGGTACTGTCCACTCAATGAAAGGTGAAGCGTCGTTTATAGCAAAGTTAGTGAAAAGCGGGCGGGTAAAAGTTATATAATATACGTGCTGGAGCAGCCCAATGTTTTTATGTGAGCGCATATGTATGCACATGAAAGAATAGATGAATAGTATTACAAGTTTATCCTTTTCCGTGTCTCTCCTCTTCACTTTTACACTTTTGATAGTAAACAGATACACCAGAGAGAGAGAGAGAGAAAGAGAGATTGTGTAGATCTCTCGCGGCATATAAATAATATTACTTTGTTGGTACAATGGTTGCCACGGGTTGTTCGTGCGTCGCAGACTTCTTGGTGTTATTGTTTGTCGCGACAGTGCGTCTTCCTCTTCGTCTCGTATCGCCGAATTTCTTTTCCAACTCCAAAACGTCGGCGAGCAAACTCATAGGCGTCTCTCGCTTGCGTCGACTTTGCGTCGGTAGATTTGCCAACTGCAACAAATTACGCCATTTATCTTTCAGATCCATGGCTGTGCGGCGACCGAGTCTCTTCAAAGTCTTCTTCTCGATGGCATCCGCTTCGTCGCGCTTTTTTATTGCCGTCCAGCGGCATCCGCCGCATAATCGAACGCCATCAACTAACGCTTGCGATTCTTCCAAGGTCCACGGAGAGTGGTGTTTCGATCGACGATGTCCTTGAACGTATGGAACGTGATGTTGTTGTTTTTCGTCAGACTTCGAGACAACAATGGTGTTGCGTTCGACGAGCGCCGTATTTTTTTGTTGGGACGACTCAGCGTTGTTATTAGCGACAAACGTATCGTCTTCGCCATCTTCGTTCGTATTGCTATCATTTCTATCGCCGCTCGTCGAGGGTGACCTAATACCCGCGGTGTTTGTTGTATGTGCAGCCGTCGCTGCGGAGGCGTTGTTGGCCGCAAGCATTTCTTTCTCCTTGGCCGTCGCGAGCAAACGAATGTCCTCCAGCATGTTCTCTGGAATCTCCGTCGCCTCCCGTTTCTTATACAACACCGGCGATAAAGCCGTTCGCATGACATTGCGCCACTTATCTTTTAAATCAACCGCGGAGCGTTGGAGCAAAGCGCCCGAAATATTTTCGTCAGCCAAGGATTTAATATCCGCCCACTGGCCCCGACCGCACCTTTTGACTCCGGCGACTAAAGCTTTGACTTCCACTAAAGACCACGGTCTGTGGACCTTCTGACGTTTGTTTTTGCCGTTCGTAGTACCGCTGATATTGTGAGTAGTATTGTTAGTAGTAGTAGTAGTAGTAGTAGTAGTAGTAGTAGTAGTAGTAGTAGTATCGTGTTGTTGTTTTTGTATTTGTTGCGTCGAAGCTTTGTTGTCCTCATTTACGCGTGAAGTCGTCGTTGTAGCAGCAGCTTTCAGCGAGTTATCTTGCCTACTTTTCCCCGCGGTCGTCGCCGTGATGCCGTGCAACACAACCGCCCCATTCTCCCCACCGTTATCTTCTTCCAACGACGAACCAGACGAAGACCTTCGCATATTCTTCAATAAACTCGATCGTTTTCGTCTGGGACATTTCAAATTTAGCGGGATAACTTGCCCGGTACACTTCGTCGTCTCCGCGTTTGAATTTCGTTTCCGGTGTTGGCGGTGCGCGGTAGGACGCGTCGCCGCAGCCGGAGCGGCAAACAAGCCTCCTCCGTCGCCGTCGCCGCACAAAGACATGAGCACGTCCGCAGCCGCGGAAGGTGAGTTCATGAACGGCGTTTCCGGTCGTTCAACGATTGCGTTGATTTCATTGTGCGTCATCATTGTTTTTCTTTTCTTTGTCAATAATTTCGACTGTTCGTCTTCTCGAAAGTCGTCGCCGGCGTCTTCTTGAAACGAGTCAAATCCACTCCTCTGAGAGTTTTTTTCCTCCTCCTCCTCCTCTTCTTTTTTCACCGAGCTTTTATTAGTGTGAGTCAAACCGGCCGGGAGCGGTGGTGCCATCATCATCATCATGCCCGCGTTCGGAGGCATCACGGTTGGAACGAAGGCATTATTTGTGCCGTATTGCACCTGAGGTCGCGTCAAGTGCACGTTCGGAAGCCTCTGAAACGCGTCCACGCGAGGATTTTGCGCGGAAGAAGAGGGAAATTTCGGCGCCGGTTCGTTAACAACTTCCCTCGAAATGTCGTTGGAGGAGACTCGCGCGAACAAATTGCGAGATATCTGTTTGAGAACGCGAGAAAGCGAATAAAAAGTCAATGCGAGTGGATAAATGCGCGAAAAAAACGCTCGCGCGTTCAATTTAACCTCGAGATCAAAGAAAAACGAATCGCGCGATGGCCTTTGACCCGTGGACCGTTCTCCGTCTTTCGTTCCATTTCGCTTCGACGCAAATATCAAATATTCGCTTTTGAAAAAAATAAAAATGAAAAGTCGTTCGCGAAAAGCGCACCGGAAACGGCATCAGCGAATACTGCAGCGGGACAAATCTCACGGGATCGCCCGGTATTTTTGCGAAAGTCACCGGTGTTCCGGCGAAAACGCGCGTTTCAAAGTCCACCATCGAGAAAAGGGAACGCGCGCGAATTTCTTTTTTAGTGTAACGAAAATTCGACAGCGATTTTTTACGAGAGGTCAAAAGAAGAAAGTTGCCCTCACGCGAGAGCAGAGTTGAAGCGACCTCGAAAAAATCACTCGAAGATATCTGAGCCTCGCTGGCAAAAAAAAAGACGCAAAAAACGGGACGTTTCTCATGCGTTCGCGACGTTCGCGTCGATTTCGGGAGGTAAAATCAGTCCCAAACGAAAGCTCGACGCGCGTTTGTTTCGTTCGTTTCGTTTTTTTCCGCGTCGACGAATCGATGCGCGTCGTAAATCGCGCGCAAAGCGCGACACCTTTTCCAAAACTTGAGCCCACGCTTTTTTGAGAAAGGGGTGGTATTTTTTGTGAACCGAGAGAGAGAAAAAAAAGAAAAGT
>Ga0255766_10002364_pt1 | contig 16781 bp, 12 predicted proteins | sample 071ome_23_FD_179966 | JGI IMG/M metagenome (GOLD analysis project Ga0255766, IMG submission 179966) | Coastal salt marsh microbial communities from the Groves Creek Marsh, Skidaway Island, Georgia - 071403BT metaG (version 2) | ecosystem: Environmental > Aquatic > Marine > Intertidal zone >... | reverse complement strand
GGACCGTCGGTGATGGGCTCGCCCGCGGTGACCTCTTGGCCGTCGCGTACCGAAATGCGACTTCCGGTCGGAAGAACGATCTGGTGCTCCTCGCCGGCGTCGTCGACGACCGTTACGGGCAGACCCTTTCCTTCGTCCTCGCCGATGCGCACGACACCGCTCGCACGGGCGAGACGGGCCGAACCCTTCGGCGTACGAGCCTCGAACAACTCGACGACTCGAGGAAGACCGCCAGCGATGTCCTTTCCGGCCACACCACCGGTGTGGAACGTACGCATGGTCAGCTGGGTTCCCGGCTCACCGATCGACTGCGCAGCGATGACACCGACGGCTTCACCGAGTTCGATCGGTGCACCGGTGGCGAGCGAACGGCCATAACACATCGCGCACACGCCGAGTTCGGCGTCGCACGTGAGGACCGAACGCACGCGAATGCGGTCGATCTTGTCGTCGTCGCGCAATGCCTCCATGAGGTTGTCGTCGACGATGGTGTTGCGAGCAGCAACCGATCCGTCCGACAACGTCACGTCCACGGCGAGCGCACGTCCGTACAACTTGGTCTCGAGGTAGGCGCGGCGGTTCGCCGTATCAGGCTGCACGTTCTCGATCCAGACGCCAAGGTTTGTGCCGCAGTCCTCTTCACGAATGATGAGTTCCTGCGCGACGTCGACGAGACGACGGGTCAGGTAGCCGGAGTCGGCAGTTCGCAGAGCGGTGTCGACGAGGCCCTTTCGAGCACCCGGAGTGGCGATGAAGTATTCGAGGGTCTCGAGGCCTTCGCGGAAGTTGCTCTTGATCGGACGCGGAATCATGTCACCACGGGGGTTCGCCACCAGACCGCGCATACCGGCAATCTGACGCATCTGAGTCATGTTTCCTCGGGCTCCCGAGCCGACCATCATGTCGATCGGGTTGAACTTCTGGGCCCGGAACGCCTCGACCATCACTCGCTGGACGTCGTTGGTGGCATCGGTCCAGATACGGACTTCCTGCTGACGTCGTTCACCGTCGGTGATGACACCGCGGGTGAACTGAGTCTCGACCTTGGAGGCCTGCTCTTCGGCGCGATCGAGGATCTCCTTCTTCTCGGCCGGAGTGCGAACGTCGTCGATCGAAACGGTGAGTCCCGACTGTGATGCGTAGCGGTAGCAGATGTCCTTGATGCGGTCGAGGGACTCGGCCACCTCGGCGTTGGTGTAGTGGTCGGACAGACGTTCGACGACGACACCCATCTCGGCTTTCTTGATCGGCTGGGTGATGTTTCCGAAGTTCTCGATGTACGTGGCCGGCAACGCCTCTTCGAAAAGGAGACGACCGGGAGTGGTCTCGATTTCGCGACGGTCGTCGCCCGAACCTTGACGCACCTTGATGCTCGCGTGGATGTGCACCGAGCGCTCTTCAAGTGCCTTCAGCACTTCCCACACGTGACGGAACACGCGGCCTTCACCGACCACTCCCGACTCGTCGGCCGTGAGATAGAAGGCGCCGATGATCATGTCCTGTGTCGGCGTGACGATCGGACGACCTGAGGCCGGCGACAAGATGTTGTTGGCGCTCAGCATCAGAACTCGCGCTTCGGCCTGGGCCTCCGACGACAGAGGCACGTGAACGGCCATCTGGTCGCCGTCGAAGTCGGCGTTGAACGCCACGCAGACGAGCGGATGGATCTGGATGGCCTTGCCTTCCACCAACACCGGCTCGAACGCCTGAATACCGAGGCGGTGCAACGTGGGAGCGCGGTTCAGGAGAACCGGGTGCTCACGAATGACCTCTTCGAGGACGTCCCATACGCGCGGATTGCGACGCTCGACCATGCGCTTTGCGCTCTTGATGTTCTGGGCGTACTCGATCTGCACGAGACGCTTCATCACGAAAGGCTTGAAGAGTTCGAGAGCCATGAGTTTGGGCAGGCCGCACTGGTGCAACTTCAAGGTGGGGCCGGCCACGATGACCGAACGGCCCGAGTAGTCGACGCGCTTTCCGAGCAGGTTCTGACGGAAGCGGCCCTGCTTGCCCTTCAACATGTCGGAGAGCGACTTCAAGGGGCGGTTGCCCGGTCCGGTGACCGGACGACCACGGCGGCCGTTGTCGAACAGCGCGTCGACGGCCTCCTGCAACATGCGCTTCTCGTTGTTGACGATGATCTCGGGGGCACCGAGACCGAGCAGGCGCTCGAGACGATTGTTGCGGTTGATCACGCGGCGGTAGAGATCGTTGAGGTCGGAGGTGGCGAATCGACCACCATCGAGCTGCACCATCGGCCGTAGCTCCGGCGGAATCACCGGCACGACGTCGAGGATCATGGCCTTCGGATCGTTGGCCCGACGACCGTTCTCGTCGCGCTTGTTGAACGACGCGACGATCTTCAAGCGCTTGATGGCCTTCTGCTTGCGCTGGGCGCTCAACGGCTTGCGGCCGTCCTTGGGATCGATGGCCTCGCGGAGCTTGCGCTCCTCCTCGTCGAAGTCGATGCGGTCGATGAGCGACTTGATGGCATCGGCTCCGGTGCCACCTTCGAAGTAGTCGCTGTAACGATCACGCAATTCGCGCCACAGACCTTCGTCTTCGATGATCTGGCGGGCGTGGAGTCCCTTGAACTCTTCCCACGAACGCTTGACGAGGTCGAGTTCGGCGTCGTAACGCTCGCGGATGGCGGCGAGATCGCGGTCGGCCATCTTTTGCACGGCCTTGACCTCGGTGTCCTTCGCGCCGTCGGACTCGAGGCGAGCGGCTTCCTTCTCGGCTTCCTTCAGACGACGATCGATTTCGAGATTGAGTTCCTTCTCGATCGCTTCGATTTCGCCGATGTATTCGTTCTCGAGGCTGTTGAGTTCGTCGTGACGACGTTCCTCGTCGACCCACGTGACGAGATGGGCGGCGAAGTAGATGACTTTCTCGAGCTGCTTGGCCTTCAGCTCCTCGCGCGGCTCGAGGCCAGCGAGCAGATAGGCCAGCCATGAACGAGTTCCGCGGAGGTACCAGATGTGCACGACCGGGGCGGCCAACTCGATGTGGCCCATACGCTCGCGACGAACCTTCGAACGTGTGACTTCGACACCGCACTTCTCGCAGATGATGCCCTTGAAGCGAACGCGCTTGTACTTGCCACAAGCACATTCCCAGTCACGGGTCGGTCCGAAGATCTTTTCGCAGAACAGACCGTCGCGCTCGGGGCGCAGCGTTCGGTAGTTGATGGTCTCGGGCTTCTTGACCTCGCCACTCGACCAGTTGCGGATGTGGTCGGCCGTGGCCAGACCGATCCGGAGTTGGTCGAACATGTTCACATCGAGCATTTCGGCGTCTCGCTCTCTCTTCGTTTCGTCACGTACTCAGTAGGGGAATCAGTGGTCGGGTTGGCTCAGCGTCGGAAACTCGCGCGCTCGCGATCGTCCTGATCGCTACCGCGCTCGGGTCGGCTGATGTCGATGCCGAGTGATTCGGTGGTCGCGAAGAGTTCTTCGTCGATCTCCTTCATCTCGATCTCGGAGCCGTCCTTGGCGAGAACCTCGACGTTCAGACACAGTGCCTGCATCTCCTTCATGAGAACCTTGAAGCTCTCGGGGATACCCGGCTCAGGAATGTTCTTGCCCTGAACGATGGCCTCGTACACCTTCACGCGGCCGAGGACGTCGTCGGACTTGATCGTGAGCAGTTCCTGCAAGCAGTACGCCGCGCCGTAGGCCTCGAGAGCCCACACTTCCATCTCACCGAAGCGCTGACCACCGAACTGCGCCTTACCACCGAGCGGCTGCTGGGTGATCATGCTGTAGGGGCCAGTCGAACGGGCGTGGATCTTGTCGTCGACGAGGTGTGACAACTTCAAGATGTACATGAACCCGACCATGATCGGATTGTCGTAGGCCTCACCGGTACGACCGTTGTAGAGCGTGGTCTTGCCATCGGACTGGATCAGACGACGTCCGTCGGTCGCCTCGGGGTTGAGCTTGGCGAACACGTCGACGATCGTCGGGTGCTTGCCCGACTTCTCGACTTCGTCCCAGTTGGCCCCGTCGAACACCGGTGTCGAGATGAACGTGGCCGGGCTGGTGCTCGGTCGCGTCTTCGACTCGGTACCACGGATGGGTGCCTCACCGATGGCGCGATCACCATCGGTCCAACCCCAACGAGCGGCGTAACCGAGGTGAGCCTCGAGTACCTGACCGACGTTCATTCGGCTCGGAACACCGAGCGGGTTCAAGATCACGTCGACCGGCGTTCCGTCGGCGAGATACGGCATGTCCTCCTGCGGGAGGATCTTGGAGATGACACCCTTGTTGCCGTGACGACCGGCGAGCTTGTCGCCGACGCTGATCTTGCGCTTCTGAGCAACGAGGACCTTCACCATCTGGTTGACACCAGGGTTGAGTTCGCCGCCTTCGTCGCGGTCGATCACACTGACGTGGATGACCTTGCCGCTTTCACCGTGCGGAACCTTGAGTGACGTGTCACGGACTTCACGCGCCTTCTCACCGAAGATGGCGCGCAGCAGTCGCTCTTCGGGGGTGAGTTCGGTCTCGCCCTTCGGCGTGACCTTTCCGACCAGGACGTCTCCGGGGCTGACCTCGGCGCCGACGCGGATCACGCCGCGATCGTCGAGATCGCGCAGGATGTCGTCGGACAAGTTCGGGATGTCACGAGTGATCTCTTCGGGGCCCAACTTGGTGTCGCGGGCATCGATCACGTACTCGTGGATGTGGATCGACGTGAGCACGTCGTCCTTCACGAGACGATCGGACAAGATGATGGCGTCCTCGAAGTTGTAGCCCTCCCACGGCATGAACGCCACGAGAAGGTTCTTGCCGAGAGCGAGTTCACCATGATCGGTGCTCGGGCCGTCGGCGATGAGATCGCCCTTTTTGACCTTCTGTCCCTGGATCACACGGGGCACCTGGTTCACGCAGGTGTTGTGGTTGGAACGGCGGAACTTGTGCAGGTGGTACACACGCTTGCCGAGCGACGAGTACATCACCGTGATCTGCGATCCCGAAACCTCGGTGACCTCACCATCGTCGGTAGCGAGGATCAGATCGGCGCCGTCGGACGCCACCTTGCGCTCGATACCGGTGCCGACGTACGGCGCCTCGGTACGAACCAGCGGCACGGCCTGACGTTGCATGTTGGCGCCCATGAGCGCGCGGTTGGCGTCGTCGTGCTCGAGGAACGGGATGAGAGCCGTGGCCACCGAGACGATCTGCTTCGGCGACACGTCGATAAGGTCGACCTTGTCGGGTTCGACGAGAAGGATGTCGGTGGTCGCGCCGAAGAAGTTCTCGGCTTCGAGCATGCCCTTCAACTGTTCGAGGCTGGCCGCCTGCGGCGCGCGTCGAACCAGAATCTTGTCCTGAAGGAAGGTGCCATCGGCACTGATCGGCGTGTTGGCCTGAGCCACCACGTACTTCTCTTCCTCGTCGGCCGGCATGTAGCGGACCTCGCTGGTGACCTTGCCGTTCTTGACCACGCGGTACGGCGTCTCGATGAAGCCGTACTCGTTGACCTTGGCGTAGGTCGACAGAGCACCGATCAGACCGATGTTCGGGCCTTCCGGCGTCTCGATCGGACACATACGTCCGTAGTGCGAGAAGTGAACGTCACGGACTTCGAATCCGGCACGCTCACGCGACAGACCACCGGGTCCGAGAGCCGACAGACGACGACGGTGCGTGAGACCCGAGAGCGGGTTCACCTGGTCCATGAGCTGCGACAACTGGCTGGTTCCGAAGAACTCCTTGATGGCCGCCGACACCGGACGAATGTTGATGAGCGACTGCGGGGTGATGGACTCGACGTCCTGGGTGCTCATGCGCTCGCGAACGACGCGCTCCATGCGTGACAGGCCGATACGAACCTGGTTCTGGATGAGTTCACCCACCGAGCGAATACGACGATTGGCGAAATGGTCCTGATCGTCGAGGCGGTAGCCCGGCTCCTGCTTGACGAGATTGAGCATGTACGAGATGGCCGCCAGAACTTCGTTCGGACGCAACACGTTGGTCTCGTTCGGATCGCTCTCGACCGGACGCTTGTTGGGATCGTCGATGTCGGCCTTGAAGAACTCTCCGGCCGCTCGGGTGCCTTTACCGAAGTTCGCGTCGAGCTTGGCGAGTTCGTCACCGAGCTTGCGGTCGATCTTGTAACGGCCCACCCGCGAAAGGTCGTACCGCTTCGGGTCGAAGAAGGCGTTCTTGAAGTAACCACGTGCCGACTCGAGCGACGGTGGTTCACCCGGACGGGCACGCTTGTAGATCTCGACCAGCGCCTCGTTCTGCGTGGGTGCGATCGGGCGCTCCTTGTCCCACTGGCCCTCGAGGAAGTCGAAGTGTTGGACGAAGCGATCGAGGAAACCCGGAACGTGTTCCTCGTCGTAACCAAGCGCACGCAACAACGTGAAGACACTCATGCGACGCTTACGGGCGACGCGGGTGCCGGCAGTGACGTCCTTGCCCGGCTTTTGCTCCACGTCGAACTCGAGCCACTCGCCACGCTGCGGGTGAATGGTGCCCTTGACCAACTGGTGCTTCGACAAGTTACGAAGTCGGTACCGCTCACCCGGCTCGAAGATCACACCAGGACTACGGACGAGCTGCGACACGACGACGCGCTCGGTGCCGTTCACGATGAAGGTGCCCTTTTCGGTCATCATCGGGAAGTCGCCCATGAAGACCAGCTGTTCGCGAATCTCACCGGTGGAGCGGTTGCTGAAGCGGGCGCGAACGAGGATCGACGACTGGTAGGTGTGACCCTTCTCGCGACACTCTTCAACCGTGAACTTCGGCGGCGGGCACAACAGTTCGTCCTCGGGGTCGTACTCGAGTTCGAGACGCAGGTTGCCCGAGAAGTCTTCGATGGGTGAGATGTCTCGGAAGGTCTCGGCGAGGCCCACCTTCAAGAAGTGCTCGAAGCTCCGACGCTGAATGTCGAGGAGATCGGGCATCTCCAGTCGTTCGTCGAGATTGGCGAACGAGTAACGCTCGCGTGATGTCGATCGAGTAGCCACGATGCACTCCTTGGTCAGCGGTGAAAACGGTCAGCGGTCAAATAGGTCGAGAAACGGGCGCGCCAAGGACAATCGAGGGGACGACGAAGCAGACAGGCGACGCACGGCAACTGGCGAGGCTACCCCTCGGGGGCGCAGGACTCCAACCGCCACCAGCACTTTTGTACTGGGCGGTCTCCCGTTGGGGCGACACGGTAGGCCCCGCGATCGCCCCGGTCAAGCACCGCCGGCCCACCCTCGAATCGGTCGGGTGCGCACCTGAGCCAGAACGCGAACGAGCCCGGGGTCTCCCCCGGGCTCGGCGCACATTTTCCCTGGTGACAGGGTGATTACTTGACTTCGACGGTGGCGCCGGACTCTTCGAGCTTGGCCTTGGCCTTGTCGGCGTCGTCCTTGCTGACCTTCTCGAGGACGGGCTTCGGGGCGCCATCGACCATGTCCTTGGCTTCTTTCAGACCGAGGTTGGTGAGCTCGCGCACGACCTTGATGACCTGGATCTTCTGGGCACCGGCGTCGGCCAGGATGACGTCGAACTCGTCCTTCTCCTCGGCGGCAGCGGCCGGGGCAGCTCCACCACCGGCGGCCACAGCGGCCACGGCCACCGGGGCGGCGGCGGTCACGCCGAACTTCTCTTCGAAGGCATCGAGCAGTTCCTTCAACTCGATGACGGTGAGGGCGGCGATGCCGTCCAGGATCTGATCTTTGGTAAGTGACATGGGGTTTTCTCCTTCAAATCTTTTGAAAATGTGTATTGAACGATGGGTGTGACTGCCGATGACGGATCACCGGCGGAACGGATTCAGGCAGCAGCCTGTTGATCGACGAGAGCCTTCAAGCCGTACGCCATGTTGCGAGGCAGTGCCTGCAAGAGACCGGCGGTCTTGACGAGCGGGGCCTGCATGGCTCCAGCGAGCTGGGCCAACAGAACCTCGCGCGGCGGCAAGTCGGCCAGGGCTTCGACGTCTTTCGAGCTCAGAGCTGCACCACTGATGGCGCCGCCCTTGATCACGAGCAACGAATTCGTCTTGGCGAACTCGCGCAAGACCTTGGCAACTGCTGCTGCGTCTCCGTTCACGAAGGTGAGAGCGCTCGGGCCGACCAACATGTCGACGAGAGCCTCGTTGCCGGTCTGCTCGGCGGCTAGGCGAGCCAGGGTGTTCTTGTACACCTTGTGCTCACCACCGGCGTCGCGCAGTGCACGGCGCAGCGTGGCCAGGTTGCCCACGGTCAGACCGCGGTACTCGGACACGAACACCGTGCTGACGGCCGACAACTTGCCAGCGATCTCGCTGATCGTCGCCACCTTCTCGGGACGGGGATTCTCCACGTGTTTCCTCCTTTCGCTTCGACTCGGGGCTCGCAGATGCGGGCACCACGAGGAGCGACAGGCTCCGTGCAGATTCCGCCTCGGTTGGCGAACCTTGCGGTTCTTTCACCACGGATGTGGACCGACTGTCTCTGGCAAGCAATGAATTGTGTAGGGAACGCTAGCGGTGGGAGTACTGACTCCCACCAGAACGGGGGCTCAGACCGTTTCGGGACGCAGACGGTTGAGGTCGACCTTGACACCGGGGCCCATGGTGGACGAGACCGAGATCTTCTTCAGGTACTTGCCCTTGGCCGAAGCCGGCTTGGCTCGCTGGATCTCGTCGATCACGGCCCGGAAGTTGGCCTCGATCTGCTCGATCGAGAAGCTCACCTTGCCCAACTGGACGTGGACGTTTCCGTAGCGGTCGGTGCGGTACTCGACCTTGCCGCCCTTGAATTCGCCGACCGCGCGGCCGACGTCCTGGGTCACGGTGCCCGTCTTAGGGTTGGGCATGAGACCACGTGGACCGAGCACGCGTCCGAGACGACCGACGAGCGGCATCATGTCGGGCGTCGCGATGGCGAGGTCGAAGGCGAAGTTGCCCTTTTCGATCTCGGCGGCCAGATCGTCGGCACCCACGAGATCAGCACCGGCCTGACGGGCCTCTTCGGCTGCGTCACCCGACGCGAACACGGCGATGCGCAAGTTCTTGCCCGTGCCCGAGGGCAGAGCCACGGTGCCACGAACGGCCTGTTCGGCCTTACGCGGATCGACTCCCAAACGGATGGCTACTTCCACCGTCTCGTCGAATTTGGCTGAGGCCATCGACTTCACGAGCGACAGCGCCTCGGTGGGCGCGAACTGTGCATCGCGGTCGTAACGCTTGATTGCGTCGGCGTACTTCTTACCGGACATGTTGTCTCCCTCTCCGATCTCCTCGATCGGGTGTTCGTGTCGGCCGGGCGAGGTAGTCCCGGTCCAGACGTATTTGGTTGAGAACTGATTACTTGACGACGAGACCCATCGAACGAGCCGTTCCGCGAACCTGCTGCTTCGCAGCTTCGAGGTCGTAGGCATTGAGGTCGGGCATCTTGATCTTGGCGACTTCTTCGATGTCGGCCTCGGTCACCGAGCCAGCCACGGCCTTACCCGGAGTCTGACTGGCCTTCTCGAGACCGGCCTTTTGGCGCAACAGCACCGGGGTGGGCGGGGTCTTCAAGATGAAGGTGAACGAACGGTCTTCGAAGATGCTGATCTCGACCGGAATGATGGTGCCGACCTGGCTCTCGGTCGCAGCGTTGTACGCCTTGACGAAGTCCATGATGGCTACACCATGCGGTCCGAGCGCGGTTCCGACCGGCGGGGCCGGGGTGGCCTTGCCAGCAGGAATCTGGATCTTGACGATCGCGGTGACTTTCTTCTTCGCCATGGGGCGTGCCTTTCGTGTGACGGTATCGGTCAGAGTTTGGCGACCTGGCTGAAGTCCATCTCGACCATGGTCTCGCGACCGAAGATGTTCACCAGCACCTTGAGCTTCATGTGGTCAGCATTGATTTCGGCCACTTGACCGGAGAAGTCGGCGAACGGACCTTCTTTGACCCGCACGCTCTCGCCGACTTCGTATTCGAGCTTGGGCTTGCGACGAGCGGCCTGCTCCTGGCCGTCACCCTTGGCCGACAAGAAGGTGTCGACTTCGCGTCGCGACAGCGGAGTTGGCTTTTGGCCCTTCTGGCTCTGACCGACGAAACCGGTGATACCCGGAGTGTTACGGATGCAGTACCAGCTCTCGTCGTCCATGGTGCAGCGCACCAAGATGTAGCCGGGGAAGACCTTCTTTTGAACGGTCTGCTTGCGGCCGCCCTTGAACTCGACGACTTCCTCCATGGGAACGACGACATCGAAGATTCGATCTTCCATGTTCATCGACTGGACTCGGGCGTTCAGATTGGCCACGACCTTCTTCTCGTAGCCGGCCTGGGTGTGCACGACGAACCACTGGCCGGGAAGGTTCCAGGGATGAATCGGCGCTTCGCCATCGTCGCCATCGATTTCGTCGACCTGATCGTCGGCGACGTCGTCCGCCAGTGCGGGTGATTCGGCATCGGCCGTGAGATCGAACACCGCCACCTCGTCGGTGGTCGCGTCGTTCGATGTCAGGTCGTGGTTCAGCGAATCGGTCATGATCAGTTCTCGTACAGCCAGTCGGTCAGGAAACCGAAGAGGGTATCGGCGCCGCCGATGACTGCGGTGAAGAGAGCCACGGTCACCAGTACGACCAGGGAGTACTTACGGATCTCCGGCCACTTCGGCCAGGCCACCTTGTTCATCTCTTCTTTGACTTCCCGCAGGTACTGGGCCGGCGAGGTGCGATCGTCCTTCGTGCGGCGCGTCGGAGCCTGACGAGTGGGATTCCCCTTCTCGTCGAGTTGACCCATCTTCTTCAGGGTCCTCTTCTGCTCTCGATTCAGATCCATCGACATGTGGTACCGCTCGCTTCTCGTTCGCTCAGTGGGTGTTCCGTGCAGGGCAGGAGGGACTCGAACCCCCGACCGTCGGTTTTGGAGACCGATGCTCTACCAACTGAGCTACTGCCCTCTGGCGCCAGCCGGAGCTAGCGCGTCTCCTTGTGCATCGTGTGCTTGCGATCGTGACTGCAGTACTTCTTCATCTCGATGCGTTCGCGATCGTTGATCTTCGACTTCATCGTGATGTAGTTGCGCCGCTTGCACTCGGTGCACTCGAGTGTGATCTTGATGCGCTTGTCGTTCTTGGGCATGGCCCTCTCCTGTTCAGAATGAAAGCTGAAGGATCACTTCAGGATCTTGGTGACTCGGCCCGCACCAACGGTACGACCACCCTCACGAATCGCGAAACGCAAACCCTCGTCCATAGCGATCGGCTTACCCAACTCCACCGTCATCGTGACGTTGTCACCAGGCATCACCATCTCCGTACCCGACGGCAACTGAACCGTGCCCGTCACGTCAGTCGTACGGAAAAAGAACTGCGGACGATAATTGTTGAAGAACGGCTTGTGACGGCCACCCTCCTCCTTGGTCAACACATACACCTGACCCTCGAAATTCGTGTGCGGCGTGATACTCCCCGGAGCACACAACACCTGACCACGCTCCACATCTTCCTTCTTCGTGCCACGAAGAAGAGCACCGATGTTGTCACCCGCCTGACCCTCATCGAGCAACTTGCGGAACATCTCCACACCCGTACACGTCGTCTTTTGCGTATCACGCAAACCAACGATCTCGACCTCGTCACCGGTATGAACACGACCCTGCTCCACCTTGCCGGTCACCACCGTGCCACGACCCGTGATCGTGAACACATCCTCAATCGGCATCAAGAACGGCTTGTCGAGCTCACGCTGCGGCTCCGGAATCGACGCATCAGCAGCAGCCATCAACTCCATGACCTTGTCCTGCCACGCCGAATCACCCTCGAGCGCCTTCAACGCCGACACCCGAACCACCGGAGCGTCATCACCCGGGAACTCATACTCATTCAACAACTCACGCACCTCGAGCTCCACCAACTCGAGCAACTCCTCATCATCCACCATGTCCGACTTGTTCAAAGCCACCACGATGTAGGGAACACCCACCTGACGAGCCAACAACACGTGCTCACGCGTCTGCGGCATCGGACCATCAGTCGCCGCCACCACAAGAATCGCACCATCGACCTGCGCCGCACCAGTGATCATGTTCTTGATGTAGTCAGCATGACCCGGCATATCGACATGCGCGTAATGACGCTTGTCGGTCTCATATTCGATATGAGCAATCGAAATCGTGATACCACGCGCCTTCTCCTCCGGCGCCTTATCGATCTGATCAAACGGCGTGTACTCCGCCATCCCACGATCCGCCAACGTCTTAGAAATCGCCGCCGTCAACGTCGTCTTCCCATGGTCAATATGACCCATCGTTCCAATATTCACATGAGGCTTCGTACGCTCGAACTTCGCCTTCGACATGGTGGGATCTTCCTTTTCTTCGTGTCGCGACCACCCTCTCGGATGGCCGTTTGTTTGTGAGTTGAGTAGCGGCGATCGGGATCGAACCGATGACCTTTCGATTATGAGCCGAATGCTCTGACCAACTGAGCTACGCCGCCAGGCGCGCAGCCGTCGGGCTGCCCGGTGTCACCCGTCACCGGGTGGTGAGCCCTCTGTGGGAATCGAACCCACGACCTTTTCCTTACCATGGAAATGCTCTGCCGACTGAGCTAAGAGGGCGCGGTGCGCGGCAACGCCACGAGCCGGCTGGTCATGCTACAAGCGCCTCTTGCGGAAACGACCAGTAAGTTGGGGCCGTGAGTCCGCCCGCCGCCACCGGTTCGGCTGCCGCCATTCGGGTCCGTCCGGCCACCTCCGCCGATGCCGAGGGCATGCGAACGATCTACAACCACGAGGTCGAAAACACCACCGCGACCATGGATCTGGTCACCCGCTCACTCGACGATCAGGTCGCCTGGTTGGCCGCCCGTACCGGGGCCTTTTCGTCCCTCGTGGCGGTGCGGCCAGCGACGGGGGCCACCGAACCCCACTTCCTCACCACCTCCGAGGTCGGCGACGAAGAGGTCCTGGGTTTCGCCAGTGTGAGCCCCTACAAGGAGCGGGCGGCCTACCGCCCAACGGTCGAGGATTCGGTCTACGTACGTCGTGACCTGGCCCGACAGGGAGTGGGGCGGGTCTTGTTGACCGAGGTGATCGAGCGGGCTCGGACCTCGGGCTTTCATTCGATCATGGCCCGGATCGAAGCATCGGGGGAGGCCAGCCGTGCCCTACACGCCGCCTGCGGATTCCGAGAGGTCGGGATCGAGCGCGAGGTCGGCCGCAAGTTCAATCGCTGGCTGGACGTCGCCGTCATGCAAAAAATGCTCTAGAACCCCCGCCGTGACGAGGGGGTCCGTGACGTTCTGGTGGGCCGAGAAGGATTCGAACCTCCGTAGGCAATGCCGGCAGATTTACAGTCTGCTCCCTTTGGCCGCTCGGGCATCGACCCATATATGCAGGACGTGAGCGTATCGCCCGGGTGTTCGGACCGACCACCTCCTACCATCTTTGCCATGCCCTCTTTCGACATCGTCTCCGACGTCGACCGCCAAGAGATCCGTAATGCCGTCGATCAGGCCCAGCGCGAGATCTCGACCCGGTTCGACTTCAAGAACACCAATTCCACGATCGAGCAGAAGGATCTCGTCATCACCCTGCACACCGTGAGCGAGGATCGACTGAAGGCTCTCCGCCTTGTCCTCGAAGAACGTCTCGTCAAACGCGGTGTGTCGTTGAAGGGTCTCGACTGGGGCAAGGTCGACGAGGCGACCCAGAACACCGTGCGTCAGGTGGTCACGATCAAAGTCGGTATTTCCTCCGACAAGGCGCGTGAGATCAACAAGATGATCAAGGAGAAGGGCCCGAAGGGTATGAGCAGCCAGACCCAGGGTGAATCGATTCGCGTGACGAGCAAGAAACGCGATGATCTTCAGAACGTGATCACCATGTTGAAGGGAGCCGACCTCGGCATCCCATTGCAGTTCGAGAACTTCCGCGACTGATCGCGCCGTCGTCAGTCTTCCGACGGCGAATCCGCAGCGCGGCGCTGCAGCTCGTCGACCACACTCGCGTCGGCAAGAGTGGTCGTATCGCCCAGATTGCGCCCCTCGGCCACGTCGCGCAGCAGACGCCGCATGATCTTGCCACTTCGCGTCTTGGGAAGATCGGGAGTGAAGTAAATCGTCTTGGGTTTCGCGATCGCGCCGATCTCCTTGGCCACGTGGTTACGCAGATCGCCTTCGTCGACCTGTGATCCACCGCGCAACGTCACGTAGGCGATGATCGCCTGACCGGTGGTCGGATCGTTCGCTCCGACCACCGCAGCCTCGGCGACACTCGGGTGCGACACCAGCGCACTCTCGACCTCGGTCGTCGAGATGCGATGTCCGCTGACGTTCATGACGTCGTCGACCCGTCCGAGCAGCCACAGGTATCCGTCGGCATCGAGTTTCGCACCGTCTCCGGCGAAGTACCGATCGCTGAATCGACTCCAATACGTCTCGCGATATCGCTCGCCGTCACCCCAGATACCGCGCAGCATTCCCGGCCACGGACGGGTGAGAGTGAGATAACCACCTCCGTGGTCGATGCGCTGGCCGCCATCGTCGACCACCTCAGCCGACACTCCGGGCAACGCGAACGTGGCCGAACCGGGCTTCAACGTGGTGGCTCCGGGAAGCGGACTGATCATGATTCCACCGGTTTCGGTCTGCCACCACGTGTCGACCACCGGGCACGTTCCGGCACCGATGTTGTCGCGATACCACATCCAAGCTTCCGGGTTGATGGGTTCGCCCACCGAGCCGAGCAGACGAAGCGACGACAGATCGTGTTTGGCTGGCTCCTCGATCCCCCACTTCATGAACGTACGAATCGCCGTGGGCGCCGTGTAGAAGATGGTCACCTTGTACTTCTCCACAATCGACCAGAAGCGATCGTTCCCCGGGAAGTTCGGAACTCCTTCGTACATCACCTGCGTCGCGCCGTTGGCCATCGGTCCGTACACGATGTAACTGTGGCCGGTGATCCAGCCGACGTCGGCCGTGCACCAATACACGTCGGTGTCGGGATGCAGATCGAACACGTACTTGTGCGTGTACGCGACGTGAGTGAGGTAACCGCCCGTTGTGTGCATGATGCCCTTGGGCTTGCCCGTGGTGCCCGAGGTGTAGAGCAGGAACAGCAACTGTTCGCTGTCCATGGGCTCGGCCGGGCAGTCGTCGGACACGTCGGCCATGAGGTCGTGGTACCAGTGATCACGGCCGACCTTCATCTCGACGTCGTTGCCACCGCGCTTCACCACCACAACGTGCTCGATCGACGGCGTGTTGGCGAGGGCTTCATCGGCCGCACCCTTCAACGGAAAAACCTCGCCGCGCCGGTAGCCACCGTCGGCGGTGATCAGAACCTTGGCTTCCGCGTCGTTGATGCGATCGGCGAGGGCCTGCGACGAGAAGCCGCCGAACACCACGCTGTGCGCGGCGCCGATTCGGGCGCAGGCGAGCATCGCAACGGCGGCCTCAGGAACCATCGGCAGGTAGATGTTGACTCGATCGCCCGTCTGTACACCGAGTGATTTCAAGACATTGGCGAACTTCTTCACTTCGACCAGAAGATCGCCGTAGGTGATCGTGCGCGTATCACCCGGCTCACCTTCCCAATGGATGGCGACCTTGTCGCCGCGACCGTCCTCGACGTGTCGATCGAGACAGTTGTACGCAACGTTGAGTCGTCCGCCGACGAACCATTTGGCGTAGGGAAGATCCCACTCGCAGATAGTCGTCCAGTCGGTGTCCCAGTGGAGCAACTCGGACGCCTGGCGGGCCCAGAACCCTTCATCGTCCCGAGCCGCCTCGTCGTACAGCTGCGTTCCGGCCACCAGACTGCGTTCTTGGAAGTCGGGTGGCGGCGGGAACTTGCGGTTCTCCAGCAGTAGATCGTCGATGTTGGTCGTCTCGTCGTTCGACATCGATCCCCCCGGGGTCGCGAATGAACTGTTGCCGGCCGACTCTAGGCGACTAGAACAAGGAGGCCATGGCCGAATCCGTCACGACTCGCCCGACGGAGAGCACCATCCGATTCGGTCCCACCGAGTGGTTGCTGTCGGCCGTGATCGCCCTCGTGTGGGGCAGTTCGTTCTTCTGGATCTCGATTGCCATCGATCACGTGGAAGCACCGGTCGTGCCACTCGGTCGCACATTCCTCGGCGCCCTGGCCTTGTCGTTCTTCCCAGCTGCACGCCAGGGCATCGACCGTTCCGACTGGGGGCGCATCGCGCTCTTGTCGTTCGTCTGGATGGGACTCCCCTTCTTGTTGTTCCCGATCGCCGAACGAACCGTGTCATCGGCCGTGACCGGCATGCTGAACGGTGGGCTGCCGGCCATTTCAGTTCTGATGACCGCCATCTTTGTGCGGCGCGCCCCGTCCCGATTCCGAGTCATGGCGGTGCTGGTCGGCTTCGCCGGGATCGCGATCATCTCGCTCTCGTCGATCCGCGCCGAGGACGACGGGCCGACTGCCGACGCCAAAGGAGTGTCACTTCTGCTGCTCGCCCTCCTGTGTTACGCGACGGCTGTGAACATCGCTGCGCCGCTCCAGCGAAAGTACGGATCACTTCGTCTCATGTTCTGGGTCGAGGTGGGTGCAGTGCTGTGGGCTCTTCCCCTAGGCGTTCCGGCGATGATTCGCAGTGATCACACGTGGAGCGCCTGGGGGGCGATTTTCGTGCTGGGAGCCATCGGCACCGGCGTCGCCTTCGTGGTCTACGGCGTACTTCTGGGTCGAGCCGGAACTGTACGCGGCATGATCGGCAACTTCTTCACACCGATCGTCAGCGTGCTACTCGGTGTGTCGTTTCGCAACGAACACATCTCGTGGTGGGCCGTCGTGGGCATGGCCGTCGT
>Ga0255766_10002356_pt1 | contig 16792 bp, 13 predicted proteins | sample 071ome_23_FD_179966 | JGI IMG/M metagenome (GOLD analysis project Ga0255766, IMG submission 179966) | Coastal salt marsh microbial communities from the Groves Creek Marsh, Skidaway Island, Georgia - 071403BT metaG (version 2) | ecosystem: Environmental > Aquatic > Marine > Intertidal zone >... | reverse complement strand
TCGGCATCTTTAAGCATTGCTATTCCTTTCTTTAGATCTTTTGATAAAAAATATGAGGTAGCTAATAACTCTAAATTATCTACTTCTTTTTTCACTAATTCAGAATTAAAGGCAAACTCAAGAACTTCTGCAGCTCTTCTTGGGGTTTCCTTAAACATATAATATTTAGCTAGCAAAAGGAAATCTTCCTCTTCATCCAGAGTTTTGTTCTCGTATGCTAATTCAATGGAAGAAAGAGCAGATATCTCTTTGTTATTTACATAAAAAACTCCGCTTAGCTGCTCCCAATAGGATTTTTTATAGGGGTCTAAGAATATTAATCTTTGCCCAAGAAGTTCTGCATCCTCAAATTTTGATAGCCTCATTGCTATTGCAAATTGAAATTCAATCCATGATTTATTTGGTTTCGCTGATAAAGCATTTGCAATATTGATGTGGTAATAAGCTCTATCCAGATTTTCTTTGCGTGCATATGAAAATGCAGCAAAAACGTGGGTGCTAGTATTAACTGGAAGCTTATATCTTTCTGCAACCTTAAAATAATCAAGCAAGACATCAATGGTTTTATCAAATTCTCCAGTTTGAAAGAGTGACTGAGAAAGATTAAATCTAATTTGTTGAGCAGATGTTCTTGGAAGGTTTGTATACTTTAGAGCCTTCTCAAACCATGGAATTGATTCCGCAAACTTGCCTTGCATCGCATAGAGTTGCCCAAAGAGTTGGTTGATTAAAGCTCTCTCATAACTTTGTTCATTTTTATAATATTTACTTGAGATATTTGAAAGCTCATTTTCAGCTTCTAGATACTCACCCTCTCCAATAAAATCATTTACTCTTTTAAGAAGGTTATATGCAAATTGGCTGATTGCATCTTCTTGAGCGTTAAGCATGGATGTAATGAGCATAAAACTTACTAATAATTTACGCACAAATAAACTCCATCTCTAGTTCTCCAGCTTGCTCAACTGCAGTTCCATCAACTACCCGTGGTCTAAACTGCCAGCGTCTAACTGCTTTTAAAGCTTCACTATTAAAGACTCCAGGGGGATTTGCTTTTCTTACCTGAGCCTTTTGAACTTTACCTGTAGCATCTACTAATAAATACAATACAACCAGTCCATTTTGACCAGTTTGGATAGCTACAGCCGGACATCTTGCAGCAACTTTTACTAGCGGGATAAGGCCAGAGTCACCTGCGCCAATATTAGCATTCTGTCCTAAAAAGGCGCCACTAAAATCGGTTGGAACATCAAAATCAGGTAAGTCGATATCCAAATTTGGCTTCAAGACAACAGGATCTTGTTCAACCGCTAAATCAGGAGGGGGCGGAGGACGATCTTCAAGTTCTGGTTTATCAGGCGCCCTTCTCTCTCTTAATCTTGCATTTTCATCTCTCTTGATTCTAATAAAATCAACCATACTCACATCAGAAATCTTTCTTTTTAAATCAGCAGGAGATGATATGAGCGTACTCATTAAAAGGAAAATCAAAGAAATAAATACAAAAGCTGCAGCTATGTATCCATAATCTTTAAGTGTTTTCTCAATCATTTTTGGCTGCAATGGAAATATTTTGAACACCAGCTAGCCTAATTTGATCCATTGCTTCAACAAGCAATCCTGAACGCGATCTCTCATCAGCTTGAATGATTACCGATCCTTCAGGATATTCTATTTTTAATCTTTCAATATTTGCTCTTAATGCCTTTAGGTCTATTCTTCTCTTATCTACCCATATTTCATCATTTTCTGTGATAGCAACCAAAATATTGCCTCGTTCGTCTCTTTCAGCGGTCTCAGCATTAGGTCTGCTAATTTCAACCCCAGTTTCTTTTACAAATGATGTGGTGACGATAAAGAAAATAAGCATGATAAAAACAATATCCATCATAGGAGTTAAATCTAAAGAGTTCTCTTCAGCGTTATTTCTTCTAGATCTTCTAGCCATTATTTTTTGTACTTATCCAATAAATTAACTAAATTATTTTCGTAGACTTCAATCCTATTATTTAGATCAAATCTAAAATATAAACCTGATAAAGCTACTGTCATGCCAGCCATAGTCGGTATGGTTGCCTTAGCTACACCCGTAGACATTGCCCTTGGGTTTCCAGACCCCATGACAGCCAAGACATCAAATACCTCTATCATGCCGTATACAGTGCCAAGCAATCCCAGCATGGGGCACATTCCCAACAACCCCTCAAGCAGACGAATATTTTTAGATGAGACTTTTTTTATGGATGCCATCAAAGATTGCTCAACAAATAAAATATTTTTCTCAGTAATACTTACTTCGTTTTGCAGGAGTTTTATTTGATCATCTACCCAGTTTTTATTTAAAAAGTAGTGAATATATTTTTGGATGATAATGGTCCAAATAATAAACCCAACAAAAAATAAAACATAGAGAACTGGACCTCCTCTAGCAAAAAATTCATCCAGTCCAAACATATCTTTAAGATTTCTTAGCTAGCATTAACGATGCATATTCATCAAGATCCTGCATAATCTCATTCACTTTTTCTGATAACAACGTGTATAAGGCCAAGAGGGGGGCTGCAAAAATAAGACCCAGCATAGTAGTAACCAATGCCTGAGAAATACCACCCGCCATTTGTTTTGGATCTCCAGTTCCAAAGAGTGTAATAGCTTGGAAAGTTTCAATCATACCTATTACAGTACCCAGCAAACCAAGTAATGGAGCAACAGCAGCTAGGAATTTAATCCAATTGACACCCTTTGAAAGGCTGCCATTGAGTGCTACCAAAATTTCATCAATGCTTCTTTCAAGTGCATCAGCATCTTTGCTATTGGATGATAGGTCAGCAATCTCCTTGTATATACCTGAATTAGTTTGTTTCTCTGAAGCAAGGGATCTTCCCTTCATGAATAGGAAATAATATCTGTAGATTGCAAAAATAAACCCTGAAATACCAATAATTAGGATAATGAATCCAATCAACTTACCTTGTGCAACCCTTTGAAATATTGTTGGTTTCTCAAGGTACAACGAGAGCAAAAAGCCACGCGTAGGATCAATTGGAGCGATAGCATATTCATCAGATTTTTGATGACTCTTTAATTTTCCAGTTATCGAACCTTCGGGTTGTTTAGCCAACTTTTTATAACCGTTATTTTCTAAATCGACAGTTAAAAAGTCGCTGCCTAATGCAGCATTAAAAGGACCATATCTAGTAATAGTATCGCTAGAAATATCGCCGTTAGGCTCAATGATATTAACTTCTTTGTTGATAATTTCACCAGATGATTTAATTTCGTTAAGATGAAGAAGCCATAAATCTTCAAGAGCTGGAAGATCAAGAACTTTTAATGTTGCTAATCTATCTAACTGCGGATCTCTATTTGGAAACTCAGAAAAATTAAAACCTCCAATGGTATCAGCCTTGAGCTCTCCTGCCATTTGACGAGCAACTCCAAATAATTCGCCTAGCACGCCCAATTTAAGTTGTAACTCGCTTTCAAGTTCAGTTAAAACTTGTTCATTATCTTCAAATGATTTTTCTAAACGGGCGCTTCTTTTCTCTTCTTGAGCTAATCTAAATTTAGCATCTTTGAGCATTGATTCTCGTTGCTGCACGTAAGAGATAAAGTCATCGATAGCTTTCTTATCTTTTGCATTGAGTCTGTAGGTATTAGACTTAACTCTGCTAATTAAATCCTCTATATTTTGAACACGCTTATCTTCAATACTTAGTTCTCCTGACTCTTGGGCAACCATATAATTAGATATTCCTAGAATAAGAAGGCAAGAGAAAATAATTTTAGTGAATCTAATCATTTTGCACCTCCTTCACAGGCAACATTATAAAATCTGGAGCAGCTTGTTTTAATGCAATCTTAATTGAAGCAAATATTTCATCGCTGTACTTTCCTCCAAGGTGTTCCCAGGAATTAGTATTCTTATTCCAATAACCTGTTTCTTCGCCATCTGTCGTCCTGTAAAAGAGATTTAAGCGGCCCAATCGAAAGAAATCTACTGCTGCAATATCACCATTTTTTAAGGCAACCTTACCAGTGTAGGTTTCAATGGTTTTTCCATATTCATATTCTGTCTGAATGGCTTCATAAATTAATCTAAATTTTTCAGCAGTTGTAAAATTTGCTTTATCAATCATGTCCTCTAAATTACTTACCCTGGCAGATCTTTCATCCATCAAGAAAGGTATGTCTAATGAAATAAGTACTTTTAGATCATCTACCATTCTTTGCAACAGCGGTAATACAAATTTATTAGTCTCATCAAGTGACTCGATCTGATCTTTGATTGCTACTATTTCTTCTTCTTGACTGTTTACAATCTTTTCAAGCTGATCGTCGTAGGCTTTTAATATATTGAATTCAAAGACTGCATCTTTGTACTCCCCGACTAAGATCTTAGATTTTTCATCAAGCGCATCAATTCTTCTTTGAGAATATTGATAATCACCAATAGCCTTATCTTGTTGATTGATCACATCTTCAGGTGTAACTACTTTTTCTACTTCTTGTGAGAATGCAAAAGAAGAGATAAAAAGCGAGGTAATAACTATTTTTTTCATAACATATTGTACCCAAAAAAAAGCCGGTAAAAACCGGCTTTTTTAAATTTAGATTCTATTAAAATCTGTAGTTAACAGCTAGTTGGAAAGATCTACCCATTAAGCTGTAGTAGTTTCTGTTAACCCAAGGATATCCATACGCTGAATCTTTTTCAGGCATTGCATCCCAGAGGTTAGATATTCTTAGAGAGATACCAAGATCTTCATTCCAATCGTAACCAACAGAAACATTTTCTCTGATAAAAGGATCGCCTTTTTGGTTGTAATATTGCTCAGTATGACCAAGTCTTTGAACAAAGTAAGTTACATACCAGTCGTCGTATCTCCAATTAACACTGAGGTTTTGTCTAGATCTTGGCTCATAGAGGTAATCATTAAGTACATCGATTTCCTCAGCATCAGCACTTTCTAGAGTTCTTCTATGATAAGTATGCGAGCTGATTAGACCAAAGTTAAAATCACCCCATGACTCAGTAGCCATTCTGTAATTCCACTTGAAGTCTGCACCTCTGTATAACTCATATGCTTGGTTAACATTACCTGTAATAATTTCATCAATATCTGCATATGTCTCGCCGGGTCCAACTCTATCGCCTCTAACAACAGAACTTACATAAAGATCACAATCAATACCGCCTTGGTTAGAAGAAATGTAATCATTGAAATTATCTCCAAATAGGCAGTATCCAGCACCATTTAGAATTGTCTGAACAGAAGCATTTCTAACTGCTCCTTCAATAGTAATTTCATAAGTGTCTACATAAAAAGACATATTCTCAGTGATATCCCAAACCAAACCTAGATGGAAGTTCTCACCGCTCTCTTCTCCAAGTTGAGTGTTGCCTTGGAATCTACCTTTGATAGAGTCGTTGTCTTCACAATTAATAAATCCACCAGCTTCAGGTGTTCCACCCGCAGCAACAATTTCTCCGTAACAGGCTACATAGTCAGTAACTGTTGAGAAGTATGAGCTAGAACCAGCAAACACATAATGCAAGTCAGGAGCTCTAAAACTCTCAGCACCACTACCTCTTATCAGAAGATTTTCAGTAGGTCTGTAAGCAAAGGAAACTTGATTAGTTTGTCTTCTTCCAATTGATGAAGATGCATCGTCATAGTCATCAGATCTGGTAGCAAGTGTAATTTCTAGTTTAGGATGAACAGGGAATAGAACCTCAATACCAATAGATGTTCTATCTCTCTCACCGCCGCCTTGGACAGCTGAACCATTAATAAAGTTAATATCACCTGTACCTAAATCAGAAGCAACCCTTATAGGATCAGGAATTAGTCTGTAATCTTGTTTGTGATGCTCGAATACTGCAGCAAATGCAATAGGTCCACCACTTAGCGAATAATCAAACTCTCCAGAAAGTTGGAAATCAAATTGTTCAGATGAAGATTCTGCTCCTGTAGTTTCTACACCGTTTAAAGGCGCAATATCAGAATCTGAAACAGGTCCAAAAGCTCTATCAGGATCAAGACATGTTGAATATGTATACCCAAATGGGTCAGTTAGGGTGTTATAGCCACAAGGCACAGCTTGCATTGCAGGATCGGCAGCTTGTGCAAAGAATGCATCAGCATAATATCCGTATATAGCTCCATAGGGTCTATAAAAATCATATAAATAGGCATAATCTAGAAGCCATCCTGTTACATCGATTGTACCGCCCTTATCAGCACCGGTAATCCAGTCGTAAACTTTTGTGGTGAGTCTTGAACCGGTATCCTCACTTTCATATTCAGTATAGTTATAACCAGTAGTCCATTCCCAACCATTATCCAAAACGCCGCTTAAACCAACAAATAAGTCAGTTACCTGCTCTTCATAAGTTGATTCGAACTGTGCGTTCTTACCTGTAGAACCACCAAAAGTTCTTACGTATTGGAATTCAGAAACGTTTCCTGGAATCCAAGAATATGTGTCCACTGGAACATCAGCAACTACATAGGGAAGATAGAACCACTGTGAAAAATCAATAGAGTTATAAGACTCTGAATCATAGAAAAAACCTCTTGCTTCAAGGGTAACTCCATTGTCAAAGTTATGAGTTACAGTAGCCATAAAGGTATATTCGTCTCTCTCTGAACCAAGAGTTGCTTTGTCATCAGAGTAGTCCTGCACACAATAAGTACCTGGATAAGAACCTGTATAACCCCAATCAGATTTTGTATAGGGGAAAGCTGGCCCATAAACATCTGGACATGAGTAGCCTAGGGCAGCACTTTGAGCTGCACCAGTCTCATTTCTACCAAGGAAATCAAGCAATGAAACAATGTAATCAGCTCTAATCCAACCAGAACCGTACAGAGGATCGGTTTCATCAACATAAGCTGGGTTATCTAACCAGCTATCAAATCCTGGTCTATTCTTAAGGTAAAGAGGATCGGTATGATAGTAGTCAAATCCAAGCGTATAACTTGTATTACCAACAAAGGAACCAGTTGAAGCAGTAAAGTTATATACATTTTCACCAGCTTCAGTTTCAAAGTAGGTTGCATCGATTTCAGAGTAATCAATACCTGATCTTGTAATAATGTTTACAACACCAGCAACAGCATCTGAACCGTAAACAGCTGATGAACCAGAAGTCAGTACTTCTACCCTATCAATAAGACCAGAGGGAATAGTTCCAATGTTTACAAAGTTTGATGAGTTGTTATAAGGGAAAGGATAATCAGCCATCCTTCTGCCGTTAACAAGGACAAGCGTTCTACCTGGGCCAAGGTTTCTTAAATCAATCTGGGCAGCATTAGGTGTGAACGTATTTGTTTGCTGTTCGTTCTGCGTATACGCATTGTTAAAAGGTAAGGCTTGAAGAGCTTGGGTCAGGTTTTGAAAACCTTGGTTGTCCACATCCTGTCTAGTAATAACAGTAACCGGAGCAGCCTGCTCAACTTGAGATCTCTTAATACGAGAACCAGTTACAACGACCTTGTCCAACTGAACAACATCTTCGTCTTCGTCGTCTGCTTCAGAGGTTTCTTCAGCTACCACCTCTTCTTCTGCTGCATCTTGTGCAAAAACAGGAAGTGAAGGCATAACCAACAAACCAAATAAAACAAATAATGAAAGCCTATTTAAATAGTTAATTTTCATAATAATTTCCCTTAAGAATAATTCTTAACGCTGATTTTATGCTCTTTTGTTACATATATGCAACTTTTTATGTATTTTTTTACGTAGATAAAATATACATTTATTATCTTAAATTTGTGCTTAGATAATAATCTTTTGTGGTAATATTTTTTTCTTTTAATAACGCATATTAACGACACAAATTAACAATATTATGATCAAACACTACCTAATAGCTTCAGTATTTCTATGTATTTTTAGTATTTCTGCTCAAAATGCAGAAAAAATCCCAGTTGACTACTTTGCTTGTTATTCAAATTCATTTGATACCGATATATCCCCAGACGGGAAATATGTAGCCGTGGTAACGTCTCCAAAAGAAAATATATGCGATATTGAAGAGGATAAGGTCAAAAAAGTAGAGGATAACTTTAGAGGGGGCAAGTTAAGCCTCATTAATCTTGATACCAATGAAGTTAAGGTTCTGACCACTGGTGAGGGAACTGGAAGTGTTGGCAATATTCGGTGGGCAACAAATAACAGAATAATATTTTCTACCTATCCAACTGGTAAAGCAGGTGAGGTAATTAGTAACTACGCACTATGGTCAATGAATATTGACGGTTCTAAGAAAAAGAAATTGGCCGAATCTCAAGCAGGTGCAGGTGGTTATGTTTCTTATTCGGTGACAGGGCTTTTGCCAGAGGACAAAAATCACATAATTATGAAAATTAATGATCGCAGACCAAAGGTGAACGATTACTACAAAGTGAATATCTTGACCGGCAAAAGAACCCTGATTGCCAGAGGACCAGATGTTGATCGAGAAGCTTGGCTTGCGGGTGAAATTGAGGACTCCCAAGGTAGACCTCAAGCCGTGATAGTTAATTTTGAAGACAAGTGGCGTGTATTTCGATATCTTGCAGACTCAAATAATTGGGAGCTTCATCATGAAAATACTTGCCAAGAGCCGAGCTTCTTCCCTATGGCAGTATCTGGTGAGAAATGGATAGTCAGTGGGCAAAATACTTTTGAAACTGATTCTTTCAATGCTGAAAATGATAAAAATAAGCTCTATTTATACGATCCTGCAGATAAATCATTTGAATTATTATACGAGGATCCAAAATATGATGTTGGTGGACTGACTGGAGGATGCAGACCATCCTATGCCAGCGCAATTTTTGACGATAAAAATAATGAACTGCTAGGTTTAACCTATTTAACTGAAAAAGTAACTGAAATTTTCTTTGATCAAGAGCTTCAGCAACAATACGCCCTTCTAAAATCACAGTTTCCAGATGCATTGGTAAGACCTAGTTCTTGGGACAAGGATAAGAAGCGTATTATTTTTTCAGTTTCCAGTAGCACCAACCCGGGAGATGTTTATTATTTTGACAGAGATAAATCTCAAATTCTGTATTTATGGGGAGTAAGTCCTTGGCTAGATAGAGGCAAGCTAAGCCCAATGGAGACAATCAAATTTGTTGCTAGAGATGGACTTGAAATCAATGGCTATCTAACTTTACCTCTTAATCAAGATGGTCCTTTTCCTTTAATTATGCATCCGCATGGTGGACCAAATGTCAGAGACGCTTATGGGTATGACGATTACGTTCAATTTCTAGCGAGCAGAGGATATGCTGTTTTACAAATTAATTTCAGAGGCTCTACTGGGTATGGTGCAAACCATTACATGCTTGGTAATTGGCAGTGGGGAAAAACCATGCAGGATGATATCTCTGATGCTGTTGCATGGGCGATAGAGCAAGGATATGCCGATCCTAAGAGAGTCGGTATTTTTGGAGCGAGTTATGGAGGTTATGCAACCATGGCTGGCTTGACTTTTACTCCAGAACTCTATGCTGCAGGTATAAATCTTGTAGGAGTTGTTGACCAAGGATTATTGCTAGAGCAATTTGGAACTAGAGGCTCTTCAAGATCCAATGGCTGGTATCACGAAGGAAGAATTGAATGGGGTAGTAATGAAACTGAGGAAGGCAAAAAGTATATTGCCGAATCCTCCCCTTCAAACTTCATAGACAATATTAAAGCACCGGTTTTTGTAATTCATGGATCTCAGGACAGGACGGTACCAATTGAACAGGCAAGAGTTCTGAAAGATTTACTAGAAGCTAATAATAAAGAGTACGAGTGGCTAATCGAACCATACGAAGGTCATGGTTTCACCGGCGAGCTTGCTGTTAAGAATATGTTTATCGAAGTTGAACGCTTTTTAGCTCAACATTTATAGATTTTATCTTTAGCTTGGGGATAGTTTAAAAGGCAGAAATCCCTGTTTGATTACTGCCTAAGATTAAAGAGTGAACGTCGTGAGTACCTTCATAGGTATTGACGGCTTCTAGATTCATAGTGTGCCTAATCACATGATACTCATCTATAACTCCATTACCTCCATGCATATCACGAGCATTTCTTGCAACATCCAATGCTTTCTGGCAATTATTTCTTTTAATTAAGGAGATCATTTCTGGCTTAAAACGCTCTTCGTCAATAAGACGTCCAACTCTAAGAGCGGCCTGAAGACCAAGGTTTATTTCAGTCTCCATATCAGCAAGCTTCTTCTGGACAAGTTGTTTACTGGCAAGAGGCGCTCCAAACTGTTTACGTTCCATGGTGTAATTTCTTGCTTGATCCCAGCAAAACTCTGCTGCTCCTAGCACTCCCCATGCAATTCCATATCTAGCAATATTTAGACAACTGAAGGGGCCGCGAAAGCTTTGTACATCAGGTAACATGTCTTCATCTGGGATGAAGACATCCTCCATGAATATCTGGCCTGTTGTGGATGCTCTCAAAGCAAATTTGCCTTCTAGTTTTTTAACTACCAGCCCTGAGGTATTTTTTTCTGCAATAAATCCTCGTAAAACACCCTGCTCGTCTTTAGCCCAAATTACAAAGACATCTGCAATGGGTGCATTGGTAATCCAAGTTTTAGAACCGTTTAAGAGATAACCGCCATCCACTTTTTTTGCATTGCTCAACATAGAGCCTGGATCAGATCCTGCATCCGGCTCAGTTAAACCAAAGCAGCCAATAAGATTACCTTTAGCCATTTCTGGCAAGTACTTATTTTTTTGATCCTCTGAACCAAATTTATATATAGCATACATTGATAAAGAGGATTGAACGCTTAAGGCTGATCTGTAGCTAGAATCGACTCTCTCAATTTCTCGAGTAATCAGTCCGTAAGAAACGTAGTTTACTCCCGCGCAACCATAACCATCTATCGTAGCGCCTAAAATACCAAGCTCACCCATCTCATAATAGATATCTCTATCGAAGGTTTCGCTTCGATTAGCTTCTAAGATTCTGGGAAAAAGTTTTTGTTGGCAATATTCTGCAACATTTGAAGAAATTAGTCTTTCTTCTTCAGAAAGCTGGTCTTCAAATAATAGTAAATTATCTGCCATCTATTTCTCTCAGCAAGTTTCCTTGCTGAGAGTATTTCTTTTATTAAAACTTATAGTGAATATCCAAGCCTACAGTTCTTGGGGCACCATAATAATCAAGTGTCAGTTGACCAAATCCGGGACCAAAGGGAATATTGTTAACAATATAATCCTTATCAGTTAAGTTCTTGACCCAAAATGTAACGTCAATATTTTCGATTGCGTCAAAGAACATTCTGAAATCAGTAATACCTCTTGAGTCAACTCTCGTTAAAGCAGCTCTTTGATCATTACCATTGTAGGGGAATATTGCATGCTCACTGATTCTAGAGTGATCCAAGCGAATTCTATAATCTCCAAAAGATTTCTCTAAGGAAACATAGAGTGTATGCTCTGGTGCATAAGGGAATTGTTCTAATTCAAAGCCATCGGATGCTACTGCATTGCCGGTAAATTCAGGATCTAAATGTCCCCAATTTACCATCAGCTTAGTGGTGTCATCAATATAGGTAACGGTTTCAACTTCCAAGCCATTTACATCAGCTGAATTGTTAATAACCTCTGAAGCGGCAGCTGCATCAGCTGTAAAATAAGAGATTTGCATATCATCATGCTCATTAGCAAAATATGCAGCATTGATTTGGAATCTGTTATCAAAATACATGCCTTTCCAACCTATTTCCATTGATTCTACTGTCTCCGGCGCATAAGGAGTGGATGCTGCAAACGGGTTAGAGCTCTCAGCGTTAAATCCACCAGCCTTAAATCCTTCTGCAACCTTGAAGTAAACATTGGATTGATCAGAAAGCTCATGGGAAAGAATGACGGTAGATGTAGTGTCATCAAATGAGCCTTTGCCTGAAGCAGAAATTATTCCCACATACTCTTTGAAACCGTTTTTGTCTTCATCGGTTTTTCTTACTCCAACTGTTAAATCCCAGGATTCCGCTAACGGAAACTCAACTTGCCCATAGTAAGCTGTTGAAGAACCCTTACCAGAATAGTTTTGGATAATATCAACTCCTCCTCCAAAGAATTTTTGAGGATTTGAAGTAGAAGCCCAATCGCTTAAATAATAGTAGCCAAAGACATAATTAAGATCTCCTCTAGCTCCAACTAATTGAACTTCAGCAGAGTCAGCCTTGTAATTTGTAAAACGCGAGGTATTTGCAATTGGGAAGGGCGAACCGTCGAGGTCTAAGTTATCATTCCAATCAGTCTTTCTTTGAGAAATTATAGTTTTAACTGTACCAATAGAGGTATCAGTTGAAATTGTTAAAGCTGCTCCTGAAACTTCTGAGGTTTCATATACATTCTCATTTACATGAGCAACTGTAGCTCTACCCTTTTGCACGAATCTTTCTGCAGGCCAAAGATACCCAAAAAAGCCAGGAGCCAGTTCCATATACCCAACCCCAAATGCATCACTCCAATTTGGAATTGTGTTGCCAAGTTGAGCAAACGGAGGGATGTTGTCTTGATCGGTCTTATCAAGGGCAAGCTCCACAGACGTGCTATCCCCGTAGTATCCAAATGTCAGCCTAAAACCTTTAGAATCTATGGTATCCAATTCTTCTACCTGATTAGGCAAAGATCCCACTACTCCTTGAGCAGCGGATAATGGAGATGGGTTATTGCTTACAAAACCATCTCTTGATTTACGATTTAAAACCAACTTAGCAAAAACATTGGTATCAATAGCATAATCCGCGCTAAGCTGGACTTGCTTGTAACCGTAATTGCCAACGCTTGCTTTAGTTTCTAAACCAGACCCATTAGGTTTTTTAGAAATTAAATTAATAGCTCCACCAAGGGTATTTCTTCCATACAAGGTTCCCTGCGGACCTCTAAGAATTTCAATACGCTCAAGGTCTACCACATCAAATAGTGCGCCTTGGGTTTTACCAAGGTAAACTCCATCTAAGTAGACTCCAACCGTTGGTTCCCAAGTGATAGCAGGATTTATGGTAACCCCTCCTCGCATTGCAATTGTTGCAGAGGTATTATTAGAGGGAGTTTCAACCAACATGACATTGGGGGCTATTCCAGCCATATCAACCACATTTTTGATATCCAAATCAGCAATTGTTGATGATGTAAGTGCCGTAACTGCAATAGGTGTTTCTTGAAGCCTTTGCTCTCTTTTTTGAGCAGTAACCACAACCTCTTCAATACCTTGATTTGAGGATATGGAACCAGATGTTTCATAGGATTCAATAGCTACTGGTTTGGTTTCCATTGAAGAAGTGGCAGATGCATTATTGGATGATGATTGGACTACATCAACTGGAACGTCTGCTGAAACAATTAAAGGAAATGCTATAAAAGCTGCTGTAAATAGATTTAAAAATTTCATTTAAAAAATACCTCGATTTTTTGTGAATTATAACAAAAATTTAATGATTAAAAGAAAGTATTCTTATAATTCCATACCTTGGGCTATCGAATGAAATGTCATGTGCTTCAAGGGTCTTTGAAACAATTCCCAGCATCTTTGAGCTGTTGCCACAGATTAAAATCAAAGGTATCGACTCTTGATATTGATAACAAAAATCTACCACCTCAACCGGTGCTTCTGCATGACTAACGCCATGCAAATCAAGGCAACTGATTCCATTTTCTTCACGCACTTTCATGTAATAATAAGAATATGCAAAACTATTCAGAGATTACAGTAGATCATTTTTTTGATCCATCCTCAAAAGATTTTGTAGAAAATCCAGACCCTACTCTTAAAAAATTGATGGAATATCCCATTGGGCGCTATGAAGCTTGGGCTAGCTGGGTTATTACTGGACATGAACTGATAACCCAATGTTTGCTAGACAGGAGATTTTCAACAGACTTTAATCTTTGGGAATTTGCTCCTCCTAAAAAAGCTGAAGCAGAGATGAATGCCTTTGAAAAGCTCATGAATAACAATCTTTTTTTCTTGAATAGAAGCGATCATCTTAGACTTAGAAAACTTGCCCTTCCTGCCTTCTCTCCAAGAATCATGAATCAAATGAAAGAAAGGTTTGCTGTTCTGGTCAAAGAAAGGTTTGATGAAATTGGCAATCCTAAATCATTTAACTTCGCTAAAGAGGTAGCAGAAATTATTCCCGTTCAAGCCATTGCTAGTTTGGTGGGGATTCCACGAGAAAAGTTTCCTATCTTTGATTCATTAGCTTACGGCATCGTTCGAGGAATCAATCCAATGTTAAGCCCAGAAGAAAGAGAAGACGCAATTAAGGGCATTCCAGAAGGTATTGATCTCCTAAACAGCTTAATTGATGAGAAAAGAAATAATCTTTCTGATGACTTTCTTTCAACATTAATTGCTGCAGAAGAAGATGGTAAAAAACTATCCAATTGGGAGATGTGTGCTTTGATTGGCTCTGTTTTGGGAGCAGGTTCCGATACAGCTGTAGATCTTCATACTTATTTGATCAAGGCATTGTTGAAGCACCCAGATGAATTTGAAAAATTAAAAAATAACCCTGATCTTACTCAAAACGCAATCTCAGAAACTTTACGCTGCGAATCTTCAGGTAAAACTGGTCTTGCAAGATATGCCTCTGAGGATATTCAATTGAGAGATGTGGAGATAAAAAAAGGTCAAATGATTCAGTTAATAACTAGCACTGCAGGCAAAGATCCAAGTATTTATAAAAATCCAGAAAAGTTTGATATTGAAAGAGATCAAGACAAAAGCATTTCTTTTGGCCAAGGCCCGCATTATTGTATTGGAGTAACTCTAGTTAGATCGCAAACCGAAGTCATGCTTAAAGAATTACTTGAGAGATTTCCTAATTTATCTCTGGGAGAAAAAATCAATTATGACTACTCCCATCACAATGCAAGGCGTATTACTGAATTAGAAATTAAAACCGGTATCTAAAAAATATTTGGGATACCTAGATCGCTTCTTGAAAGAATCGACTCCACTCTTTCTTTAAAAGCTCCTTCTGATTTTTCGTTGTATGGATTGATCCAATAACTACCCTTTTCTAACTCGCTTACACAAAAGTCTGCCACTTCTTCGGGTGAAGTAGTTTCCATCTCAACACCCATGGATTTCATCATCTCTACCATATCTTCTACAGATTTAATTGGATGTTCTGGAGCGTTTGAATCTCTTGCTAAAGTCTCAGGCCTATTTCTTTCAGCCGTAAATAGATTGGTTCGAACCGTGTGAGGTCCTGGAAAGAGAATAGAGACTCTTATTGCAGATTGCATTTGAGCAAGCTGATGTTTAAGCACTTCCGTGATTGATGATACTGCTGCCTTTGAAGAAGTATAAATAGGGGTTGAAGGAAGATTGATAAATGCCCCATTACCCGAGCAAGTATTAATAACATGCGCAGCATTGCCTGAAGCAAGCATGTTAGGCAAGAATGCTTGAATGCCATGAATGACGCCCATGATGTTCACTCCATAAGCCCAACTCCAATCATTAGGTTTAGTCTCCCAGATAGGCAAAAGTTCTGCAGGAGCTACCCCTGCATTATTAAATAAATAATCAACTGAACCATGTTCTTTTTTAATCGTTGCAGCTAAATCTTGCATGGATTCATAGCTTGAAACATCGGCAACATAAGTTGAGGCTTTAAGACCATGAAGCGCTAGTTCTTCAACAGCCTTTTCCAGCTGCTTAGATTCAATATCGGTGAGAACAACTTTACCCCCAAGTTCTGCAATCTTTTTTCCAATTGCAAAACCAACTCCAGATGCGCCACCAGTAATCACAACCAATTTATCTTCAATAAAAGATGACATAAGAAATCTCCTTATTTATACAGAGTCGTATCTGGAGTGCATGAATGGAACGTAATTCATGATATCTACTTCTTCAACTACAGAAGCATTACTTGCAGAAGTACCCTCTTCCCAAGTTAAGGAAACAATTTCCTTAACCGGTAGGTCAACTACTGGATCAACTGGAGATTCTCTTAAAATGATTTCCCCATCAAGCTTAATATTCTTAGATAGAGTCCTGTGCATATTAATTCTTACTAATAGAGGATTTTGATCGCATGGCTTAAATTGCTCACAAGAAGGAAATACCTTGAAGCAATAAACTTCATCAGTGAAATCATCGGTTGCTAACTCTTCGCCAAGCTTCCCTTTAAGTTCAATGTAAGTAATTCCATGTCTTTCTACCGTTCCCACGCAGGAAGTTCCATCAGAGGATGCATCTACATTAGCTATTTTTTTTGGCTCACCATAAGTTTCTCGTCCACCCACAACTACACCCTCACCCTCCATGGGCATAGTAATTTCATAAATACCTGGTTTGCCCTGGTAGTTACAAGTCACTCCAAAAGTTGCAGCACCAAAATCCATACCACCATTAAGATCCACGAAAACCTTGGATACCACTATTCTTACCATGGGGTCATCGGTAGGTGTTAAAGGCGCAGGAATAAGTTTTTCAATGAGTCCTGGTTCGGTTCTATAAAAAGCTTTGACAGCAACCATGTTTGCCTCAAAAAATTCAAGATTATTCTCAGCAGCTGCTTGTAGCTCCTCAGGTGATTTAACAAATCGTAATTGCGACATTATCCCTCCTATGTAATCATAGCTATCTTAACGTTTACCCAAAAAAAGACAAATATCATGCCAAAACAAGAATTTCCTTTCCCAATGCCAAACGGATGGTTTTGCATCACCCGCTCATCTGAAATAAAGATAGGAGAAGTCAAAGCGCTTAAATTTTGTGAAAAAGATGTAGTTGCTTTTAGAACTGAATCTGG
>Ga0255766_10002355_pt1 | contig 16794 bp, 15 predicted proteins | sample 071ome_23_FD_179966 | JGI IMG/M metagenome (GOLD analysis project Ga0255766, IMG submission 179966) | Coastal salt marsh microbial communities from the Groves Creek Marsh, Skidaway Island, Georgia - 071403BT metaG (version 2) | ecosystem: Environmental > Aquatic > Marine > Intertidal zone >... | reverse complement strand
CAAATCCATCCAATTGGTCGAGGAACTGTTAGAGCCTTGAAAGGATTGTAAGGAAGTCCATGATTGTTTTTGCTAGTGTCATAATACATTTGAAACATCACCCATAATTGCTAGTTTTGAATAATTAATTTTAGATATAAAATTTAATCATACAAACAAATTCGGGTTCTACCTCATATTCACCTGATTTAGTATTATAGAACTAATATTTGTTAAGTTAACAATTTAGTTTAAAGTATCTAATTATAAATTTTAAATTTTCATAGGTATAAAATGTCGATTAAAGTAGCTATAATTGGTTTAGGGATAATGGGAACCCGAATGTTAACTCATATGAGGTTACATGAAAAATTTAAACCAGATTACTTATGGGACCCTAACCCAAAAGCTTGTGAAAATGCCCTAAAACTAGATAATCAATGTTCAATTATGAAAAGTGCTGAAGAAGCAATAGAAAATGCTGATTTAGTCTATCTTGCTTGCCCTCCTACAGTGAGAGAATCTTATGCTATGAAAGTGGTTGAAATGGGCAAAGCTCTTTTTTTAGAAAAACCTTTTGGGATAAATATTCAAGAAAGTAAAAATTTTATTGATAAACTTAAAAAATTTGATGTTCCAATTGCTGTTAATTTTACTCAAGCTGGAGGTGCTCCTTTATCAGATCTATTAGAAAGCAAAGATAAAGGAGAAATGGGAGAAATGCTTGGGGCTGATATTATTGTTACTTACTCTAAATGGCCACGTGAATGGCAAAAAGAAGCTGATTGGCTACGCTTTAAAAAAGAAGGAGGTATGACAAGAGAAGTAATATCTCATTTTATTTTTTTTATAGAACGTGTACTAGGGCCACTTAAAGTGAAATGGGCCCAGACTTCTTACCCAAGTGACACTTCGTTATGCGAGACAGATGTTCTTGCTAAATTAGAAACTGAAAATGGCTTGCCAGTCAATATATTAGCGAGTGTTGGAGGTGTTCAACCAGATCGTCAAGAATTCACGATTAAAGGTTCTAGACAAAGTAGAAAAATAGAAGAGTTTCATAAGGATTCATTATCAACTGGTAATCAATTTGTTCCTCTTAGAGATGAAGAGCAAGACCCAAGAGCTGTAAGTTTGAGGTCACAACTTGATGCTTTATTTCTTAAAATAAATAATAAACCTAATAGTTTAGCAACAATTGACGAAGCATTTAGAGTACAAAAGTTAGTAGAAGAAATATTATCAAAAAATTAATAGTCCAAATTCACTTATTAACTCTTTTATTTGTTATTTTAATAGAATTTTTAACTACTGATTTATATATTTTTTTAAATAAAATATTTTATAAACCGCAAGCTTTTTTAAGGTTATTATAATTTTCTAGAAAACCTGAAGTATTATGTGTGAAATATTTAAGTCCCTGATTAACCCAGTTAATTTCTAATGAAACATTTTTGGTATTAATAAGTTTTTTAACAAATAAATTATTATTGTTTGTTAAATAAAAGTTTGATCTCCATCTTCTAGGATTATAAAGATCTATGTCGTGTTTTTTATCATCATATTTTATAGTTGTAGACACCACATTAAACATACCTTCAGTTTTATTATTTTTTATATTTGGTTTGTTTGTGAAGCCAAAAAATGAAGATAGTTTCTTATTAGCATCACATTTAAACATAATAGCAGAATATGTATTTTTAAAAGGACCATCTATACCAGGAATAGACAAAACCTTATTACTTATTAAAAAAAATGTTTTGTTTTGATTTCCTTCATTTATTGTTTCTACAATTTTCCAATTTTGATTACTGTAGGCAGAAAAACTAATAAAAAAAATTAAAATAAAAAAAAAGGATGATTTCATAATGATACTTTCGAGGAATTAAGAAATTTACTTAATATGTTTATACTGTCTATAGAATATAAATATAAAGATTTATATTATCATATTTTGAAATATTATTTTCTAAAATTATATAGAATTAAACGAGTTTTTAACAATAAATAAAAAATAATACATAAAATATTACAAAATGTTATAATTAAATATGAATAATTTAATAAATAACAATTTATTATCTTTCAAAGATGAATTGCACGCTAGACCATATATAAAGTTAGGGAATAACTTAAGGACTTTTCATTTTGCCTATTTAATTAGAGATAATGACGAAAAAAAAGCTTGGGTTTACCTAAATAAATTTTTAATAAGCGAAGGTTTTCAAAAATTACCTAAAGAACGTTATAAATATTGGGTAGCAGAAAATGAAAATTTAATTATAAGATATGAATGCCATACAGAATTTATCTCATTAACTTTAATATATCCTAATAAAATTGATATAATTAATAAAAAAACACCAAACCTATTTGATACAAATTTTTTAATTAAATTACCTTCTGATTTTTTACAAAATTTTCCTGGTCAATATTTACTTTCTTCTTGGATTGAAATGGTTTCATCAGAATATGATTACGAGCCCATTGATATTGAAAAGTATTTCTTCCATGATAATTTTGCTGGTTCAAATGTTGCTGAAAATGGTGCAAATGTTTTTATGTCCTTTAAAACGGATAACACTAATTTTATAGGTTCTGGATTTAGAAGAGTATTTGTTCAGAATAAGAATCTTAGAACACGTAGAACTGGAAGACTTTTACAGAGAGTTGTTGAACTTGAGACATATCAGGTGCTATCTTTATTAGGTCTTCCTCAAGTAAGAGAAGAAACTATTAATTTAAGTTATCTTGAAAAACAAATAACAGAAATTACTAAATCTGTTTCTAATACAGCAAAGAAAAATTTAGTAAATAAATCTAAAACAAAACCTAATTATCAAAATGACCTTAATGAACTTTCTTATGTAGTTGCAAAAATTGAAGAAATTGCTTCATCTACAAATTATCGTTTATCCGCTACATCAGCTTATTACAAACTTGTTGAACAAAGAGTAAAAGATCTAAGAGAAGAAAGGCTTGCTTCATTTCAAACACATAATGAGTTTTTAAGTAGAAGATTACAACCAGCTATAAGAACTTGTGAAGCTTTTTCAAGAAGGCTCGAGTCACTAGCTGTTAGAGCACAAAGAGCTGATAATTTGGTAAGAACGCAAATTGAAATGAGAATTCAAATACAGAACAAAAACCTTCTAGAATCTATGGAATTAAGAGCAAGAGCCCAACTTCGCTTGCAAGAAACTGTAGAGTCTTTATCAATTGTTGCAATCACTTATTATGTTATAGGTCTCTTATCAACTTTAGTTGACCCAATTGATTTTGAAAAAATGCATATAAGTAAATCTGTATTTTTATCATTATGCGTTCCTGTTGTATTAATTTTCATATGGTATATAGCTAAAATAGTTAGAAAAAAAATTAAAAAAATTAATTAAATATTTTTAATATAATTCAGTTACTTAATTGTATTTTTAGACAAATTACTACATAATATTTAAGCATATACTTATTAAATTAATATTTTGTATCAATATTCTTTTTAATTATATTTTCAATATAAGCTGATAAAGAAATGTTTTTATTAAAGCAGTTTAATATATTATCCTCCCTACTTTTAATTGTAGATTTATCAAAACCGATATATTTCATTGCTTTGTTAAGTTCCAAAAGAGCTTTTTTAATATAAACTCTTCCATTAATATTATCTGATTTCATTCTAATGGCAGCAATGCAATCAGCTATACTTTCCTTCATTAAATGCTCAAAACTATTTTGTGGTGGATGTGGTTTATCTAAATCACCAGTCTGGTGGTGAGCACATTCATGATAGTCTATAAACATTTGCAGAGGCTTTGAAGATTGATTGTAATTAAATCTATATATAATTGGCTTACCTTCACCATCTTTCTTTGCTATACCTAGAGTAATCTTACTAGTTTTAGATTTCATGTTTTGAAACTTTACCTCTTCTCCTTTATTATTAACGCAGTACGGTGCATCAATAATCTTATATTCTGCATAAGTTTCCTGTGAAAAAAAAATATATGTGAAGTTAAAAAATATTAGGAATAAAAAAATATTTATCTTCATATGATTTTTGTTATTTATTAAACAAGTTTCTACAAAAATTTCCTATATTATGAATGGCTTTTTCAGCATCTTTTAAAATATGTGCATTTCCATGCCATCCATGAAACATATCTTTCCAAATTTCAATATTAATATCAACCTTTGCTTTCTTTGCTTTTTCAACAAATCTTGTGCTATCATCTAACATTGTTTCAGCAGTTCCAACTTGAACTAAAATTGAGGGCAAACCTGACAAATCACCAAAAAGAGGTGAGGCTAAAGGTGATGAAAATGATGTATCTTTGAGATATAGGCCAGCCATTCTATCTAAATATTTTTTGCTAATTACAGGATCCACGTCTGCATTAGTTACCATTGTTTTTCCAGATTGAGAAAGGTCGGTCCAAGGACTTATAGCAACAGCACCCTTAGGTTGAGAACCTTTATTATCTTTAATTTTTAATAATAATGCTAAACATAATCCTCCTCCTGCTGATTGACCACTAACAATTATGTTTTGTGGTTTAACACCTTTCTTTAATAACCAGTTATAAACTGTATAAATATCATCAATTGCTGCTGGAAATGGGTGTTCTGGTGCTAACCTATAGTCGACAGATAAACATTTAATGTTTGCTTGGGCTGATATTCTCGCAACTGTAGCACGAGTTGAGGCAATTGAACCTCTGTAATAACCTCCTCCATGAATAAACATAAATATTTTATCTGTATCTACATTTCCACAAGAGATCCATTCTGCATTTACATTGTCAGCAAGTATTTTTTCTATTTTAGTATTTTCCGGTAATGGAATGCGTGATGCTGATATTTCAGTTTCTTCACGTAATTGTTCTATAGATTTATTTTCTGTGTAGGGATTTTTTCTTTTTGTGGCTATTATTTCTTGTAGAATTTTATTTTCTGTCATTTTATAATACTCTATTATTTATTGATAATTTGATGTTAATAATAAATTTAAATGATTTATACTTATTATTTTTGTAAACCTTTGTTTTTTAAATATTTAAAAACTTGTTTAACTATTATTGGGAAAATCCCAATAAATATAAACGTTACTATTAATGTTGGTGACATTATATCCGATAATGATTTAATTTCAGATAATTGAGTTCCTGCAAAAACATAAAGGATAGTTCCTGGTAACATACCGACCTGACTAACCCAGTAAAACGTCCATGTCTTTATAGGCATTAAAGCGGTAACAATATTTATTATAAAAAATGGAAATAAAGGAACCATTCTTAGGGCAAATAAATAAAAAGCACCTTCTTGCTTAAAACCAATAAAAAATTTAGAAAATTGATTTTTATACTTTACTCTAACATATTCATAACCAATAAAACGAGCTATAATAAAAGCTATTGTTGCGCCTATTGTGCTTCCAAATGATACTAAGATCAAACCATACCAAAATCCAAACAATGCCCCCCCAATCAAAGTAAGGCCAAGGGCAAATGGTAATGACAAAGAAGTAGTGATAATATAAATTAAAATAAAAATAATATGTACTAACAAGTTATTTTTATCATAGTAATGTAATAAACTTTGGTATTGTATTTTTACATTCTGGAGAGATGAATATTCATTCATTTCAAAAATAAAAAACAAAGATATTAATGAAATTAAGAATAATATTAATGAAATTTTTAATTTTTTTACAGACATACATCAATGCTATATTATAATTTAATGAATAATATATATTTTAGTTATTACGCTTACTAATAACTATAACCTCTGGCAGAAACAGGCCATAAATCAATAACTTTTTCATTTTTTATTACAACATACCAGTCATGTAAGTTACATGTAGGATCACAATGACCTGGTATTAAGTATAATTTATCATTTATCTTAAGGGTATTTTCAGGATCATATATTATTCCATGTTCATCTGAACATTTTATATAGTTAATATTATTAGTGTTAGTTTTTGGTAACCCACTATCAACAGAAATAGATTTTAACCCCGCATCAACAACGGCATGTTTATCTAATGCTTTAGACATAACAGAAGACAATATAAAAAGTGAATTTTCAAAGTTATTGGTGTTATTTATCTTATTATCATGTTTTAAAGAAGAATAATGCGCATCCATAAAAGCATATGAACCTACTTGGATTTCGTCATATATATTTTCACTAACCTCTAAATCAAAACAGCCAGTTCCAACACCAGTTATAATCGGGAAAAATTCTTTAAAAGAATTTTTTAATTCTTTAATTTTATAACAAGTTTTAACAACTTCTTCTTTTCTAATGACAAAATCTTCAATATGTTGAATTGAACCATTATAAGCTTGAAAACCAACAAACTTCACAAAATTTAAACTATTTATTAATGATATTAAATTTTTAATTTCTCTGTGGGACTGAAGACCACATCTATTAGCACCACAATCAAACTCTATAAATAAATCTATTGAAGTCTTATTTTCTTTGGCAGAATTATTAATATTAATAACGTTTTGTTCATCATCAACACAACATGCAATTTTTATATCAGCTTTAGAAATGTTCGTTAGCCTATTGATTTTAAATAAGTCAGTTATTTGGTTCGTTATTAAAATATCTTTAATTCCTTCTCTTGCAAACACTTCAGCTTCACTGACTTTCTGACAACATATACCATGGGCGCCTCCAAATTTTATTTGGTAGTTAGCTACATTAAATGATTTATGCATTTTGGCATGAGGTCTTAACTTTACATTATTATTGACCACAAAGTTCTTCATTTTAAGAATGTTGTTTTCAAATTTATTATAATCTATGACTAAGCATGGTGTTTGAATTTCATTAATTTTCATTCCTGTTTTAGCTGGAATATTAAACCCAACCTCGTAATCATCAAAATCCATAAAAAATCTATCTTTCAACTTTGTTAATGGTATGTATATTATATATATAATATAGTTATTAAATTAAATTTAATTCTTGAAGGTTTAAAAATGAAATATTTGCACACAATGATAAGAATAACAAATATAGAGGAATCTCTTGACTTTTTCTGTAACAAACTTGGTTTAGTAGAAATTAGAAGAAAAGAAGTTCCTGAAGGAAAGTTTACACTTATTTTTCTTGCTGCACCAGAAGATGAAAACAATGCCATTGAAACTCGATCTCCTGAGATTGAATTAACTTACAATTGGGATCCTGAAAATTATGATAAGGGTAGAAACTTTGGACATTTAGCATTTTCAGTAAAAAACATATATGAAACTTGTCAAAAACTTATGGATGGCGGTGTTACTATTAATAGACCTCCAAGAGAAGGACGAATGGCTTTTGTTAAATCACCAGATAACATCTCAATTGAATTGCTTCAACAAGGTGAAAACCTTGAGATTTCAGAACCTTGGGCTAGCATGGAAAACATTGGTAGTTGGTAATAAGAACATTAAATGTCATTAATTTGCATCTTACAACTTAAATGATTGAGGTTAAATATGTCAGGAATTATAGGTTTTTTAGGATTGTTATTAATTTCAATTGATAACAACAATCTTGTTTTACCTGAAAAAAAACAAATTCAAAATTTTGAAAATAAAAAAACTATTTCTAACAACTTAATTTACAATGAAAAAGAATTTACCTTATCATGGAATATCAAAAATAATTCTATAACCAATATTCCAATAGAAATAAAAAAGAAACTAAAGATTATTTGTAAAAATCATAATAAATCAGCCTTAGTTAAGATTAATTCATATGTTGATGATAAAGTAGTTGGAACTTTTGATTGTAGATTATGAGTTATATTTTATAGAGTTTCTAATTGATTAATAAGGCTTAATGCAGTTTCAATTTTATCTTCATTTGTTTTTAAACTTTTTTGAAAAAATAATTTTTGATCAGGTCTAATTTTTAATTGACCTGATGAATTGTTAACCAATGTTATTAACTTCTCTGTTTCTTTAAAAAAATTGTTTTTAAACCCTAATAAAAGACCTTTGGGACCCGCATCAACAAAATTAATTTTACATTTAAGACATTTGTTTTTAATCATTAATGTAGTTAATAAATTATTCACTTGAGAAGGAGGAGGGCCAAATCTATCAAATAATTCATCTGAAAAGTTTTTAATATCATCAGAGTTTAAGAGCTCTCCAGCTTTTCTATACAAAGACATTCTTGTTGATAGATCATACACATAATTTTCTGGTATTAACACAGAAAGTCCTAATGAAATAGAAGGTGACCAAACTTCTTCAATTTGTTTACTACCATTTTTAAAAGAATTAACAGCATCCTTTAACATATCTTGATATAATTCGACACCCACCTCTTTAATTTGACCAGATTGTTCGTCACCTAAAAGGTTCCCTGCTCCTCTAATGTCCATGTCATAACTTGCTAATGAAAAACCCGCTCCTAAGTTGTCTAGAGTTTTAATAACATCTAGCCTTTGTTGAGATTTTTTTAATAAAATTTTATTCTTTTCTATTGTGAAATAAGTATATGCTCTTTGTTTTCCTCTTCCAACTCGACCTCTTAATTGATAAAGTTGAGACAGACCGAACATGTCTGATTTATGAATGATCATAGTGTTGGCATTTGGAATATCTATTCCAGATTCAATTATATTAGTGGATATTAAAATATCAACTTTACCTTCAGAAAAATCATTTATTGATTTATCAAGTTCATTAACTTTCATTTGACCATGAGCGACGCTTATAGACAGCTCTGGTGTCATCTTATTTATTCTATCGTATAAACTATCAATATCTTTAACTCTCGGACATACAACGAATATTTGACCTCCCCTATTCTTTTCTCTGAGAAGAGCATCTATTAAAACGACACTATCCCACTCTATTACAAAAGTTCTTATAGCTAATCGATTAACTGGAGGTGTTGATATTAGACTTAACTTTTTAATTCCAGATAAAGATAGTTGGAGTGTCCTAGGAATTGGTGTTGCCGTAAGTGTCAACACATGAATATTGCCTTGTAACTCTTTTATTTTTTCTTTTTGCGCAACTCCAAAATGTTGTTCTTCATCTATTATTAAAAGTCCTAAATTATTAAAATCAACATCATTTGATAGAAGTGCATGAGTACCAATTATAATATTAATATCACCAGAAATAAGATCTTGTTTTATAGATTGCCTTTCACTTACATTTGTCATTCTAGACAAAGCAGAAACTTTAATCGAAGTATTCTTAAATCTTTCGAAAAAACTTTTATAATGTTGTTTAACTAAAATTGTCGTTGGTGCAACTAAAGCTACCTGGTACCCTGCACTAGCAATTATAAAAGAAGCTCTGATGGCCACTTCAGTTTTACCAAAACCAACATCACCACAAATAAGTCTGTCCATCAATTTACCAACTTCAAAATCAGATATTATTTCATTAATTGCATTCTCTTGATCATCAGTTAATTCGAATGGAAATTTATTTGAAAATTCTTCATAGTTTTTAGGAATTTCGATCCTATCAGTATTGATTACTTCTCTTTGTGCAGCTACTCTAATGAGTTTTTCTGCCATATCTCTTATTCTTTTCTTTACATTTGCTTTTCTACTTTGCCAACTAGCTGCTCCTAACTTATCAAGCTCTCTACTAAAACTAGAATCGCCAACCCTACTTAAGAGATTCATGTTTTCTACTGGTAAATACAATTTGTCTCCACCATAATAAATAAGTCGCAAACAATCATGATCTATACCATTAGATGAAATCTTTTCTAATCCATCGTAACGACCAATTCCGTGATCAATATGAGCTACTAAATCACCAGCATCAATGGAATTAACGTCTTTAAGAAAATTTTCAGTTTTTCTTCTCCATGAACGTTTTTTTTGTTTGGGTATACCAAACAAATCACGATCAAAAATTACATATTGGTTGTTAAAATAAAAACTTTCTAAATAAGGGGAAACAGTGAAACTAAAACTTGATTTCAAATTATCAACTATTAAATTCTGAATTTCTATAGTCTCAAATTTAATATTATTGTTTACTAATGACTCTTCAAAAAAGTTTATTAAATTTTTTAACCTAGCCTGTTCCTCTGTTACTAATAATACTTTTTTTCCTTTTTTATTTTCATTAATGCAAAATTCAATAATGTTGTGAACTTTGTTTTTATGTTCATCATCTTTAACAAAATTATCAATTATCAATGGTTTAGAGTTCAAATTTAAATTGCTTTTCTCATTATCAAGAATATCAAACTCATTAAATTTAATTGTTTTAAAATAATTAAATTTATCTTCTATCTCAAATTTCGTTAAATATAAATCTTCTACTTTAATTGATGAATAGTCTTCATTATTCAATATTCTATCTTCACTAAAACTTAAAATTTCTTCTTCTCTTCTAGAAATTAAATTTGAAAAATTTTTAGTTAATAAAACAATCAGATTTTTTTTATTTAAAAAATCAAAAATTGAACATAAGGAATTTTGATGCATTAATGGTAAAAAATGTTCAATGCCATTGAACTTAATGCCAGAAGTTATCTTTTCATATATGTCGCTATCTAAACTTTTTGAACCAACAACCGATCTGAATTTACTTCTAAAATTTTGAATATTTTTTTCGTTTAATAGATATTCATTTGATGGATATATATCGATTTCCGTTATTGATAAATTAGACCTTTGAGTTAAGGGATCCATTTCTTTTATGGAATCTATATAATCACCTAAAAAATCAATTCTAAAAGCTTTTCCATGTCCAATAGGGAAAACGTCTAAAATACTACCTCTTATACTAAATTCACCTAACTCTCTTACAGTTTGGACTCTTGAATAACCAATTTTTATAAGAAAATCTCTTATATTATTAAATGAAATTTCTTTTTCTTTTTTTATATTTATAAAATTTTGCTTATAGAAATCAACTGATGCAGTTTTTAAAAAAACACCATTAATTGTGGTTAAGAAAAGATTATTATTATTACTTTCATCATTTAATTTGAAAGACATGTCTGTAAACGTTTTAACACGCTCGCTTATAATGTTATAATTAGGTGATGAAACGTCAAAAGGTAAACAATCCCATGATGGAATGGGGCAAACATTAATTTCTTTAAAATTTGAAGATATGAACCTGTTTATTTGTGATAACTCTAGATCGTTCATTGCGATATAAAAAACATTATTTTTTTTAGTCAAATAAGCAAGAACAAATGGAATAAGACCGTCTCTTATTCCATTAATTGAATTGATGTCTTTAAATTCGGTTTTAAAGTCAAACAAGTTAAAAGCCTTCGAATTCTTTTATAAGGCTGATAATAGTGTTTTCTTTTTCAGAATTCGTTTGTTCAATATCTATGGATAATCTCCATATTCTTGGGTCACCTGAGTCCAGCAATTTTTCATAAGTTAATAAATTGTCATCAGAAAGGTTTACAAGATGTTTTTCTGCAAATGAACCAAGTAATATATCCGTTTCTCTTGTACCTGTATATTTTGATCTATAAATCAATTTTTTTATATAATGACTTCTATTTTCCAATTTCTTCTCTTTACAATTATGTATAATCTTATGTTATTATTATAAATAAAGGTTTTTAATTTCTTGTCCAATTTAATAGTACAACGACCCGATAACATATTTAGTTTGTTTGCGTCCTTAAATAATCTAAATGGAGTTGGAGAAAAAAAATTAAAATTGTTGGAAAAAAAAATTGGTCCATATTTAATTAACTTATTGTTCTATTTGCCCTTAGGATCAATAGACAGATTTAAAAATACTTCTTTAAAAACAATTCAGCATAATGAAATTATTACATGCGAATTGGAGGTTCTTGAGGTTAATATACCTCCTTACAATTATAGAAAAAAAGTTAACGTGTCTAAAATTATAACTTTTGGGTTAAACAATGAAAGCAACGTAAGATTAGATATAATATATTTTGGTCAAAACACTCAATATCTTAAAAATATTTATCAAATTGGAAAAAAAATAATTGTTAGTGGGAAGTTTGAGAGTTTTAATGGACTTGGTCAAATTGTGCATCCTGATTATGTTTTTCCTATAAAAGATAAATATAAAATCCCAAAAATTGAAAATATTTATTCTCTATTTGAAGGTGTTAATCAAAAGTTTATTTCAAAAATATTAAAGGAATCTCTAAAAAAAATACCTGAAATTCCTGAATGGCTTTCACAGAGAACACTTAAGGATTATCAATTTGTTGACTGGAAAACCTCAATTAATAAACTTCACTCTCCAGACGATATATCTAATAATCAATTAGATAGTATTTTTAGAAAACGTCTGGCTTTAGACGAACTGATAGCAAATCAGTTATCTATGCTAATGTTAAAAAATAAAATTTCAAAAGTTAAAATTAAAAGTTCTGAAATAAACTCAAAACTTGTTATGGACTTTTATAAAATAATACCATTTCAACTTACTCAAAATCAAGAAAAGGTCATTAATGAGATAAAAGAGGACATAATCACCAATAGTACAATGGTTAGAATGTTACAAGGAGATGTAGGTTCAGGAAAAACTATTGTTGCACTAATTTCAATGTTACATGCAATATCAGATGGTTCACAAGCTGTACTTTTAGTACCTACAGAAATATTAGCTATACAACACTATAATTCTATTAAAAATCTAACAAAAACTATGAACTTAGAAATAAATCTTTTGTTAGGAGAATCAAGGCAAGTTGGAAGTAAAAAGAATAGGTTAGAAACTATCGAAAAAATAAAATCCGGTGTATCTCAAATTATTATTGGAACACATGCGTTATTTTCGAAAAAAATTGAGTATAGAAATCTATCTTTAGCAGTAATAGATGAACAACATCGGTTTGGAGTTAAACAAAGGCTTGAAATAACAGAAAAAGGTCAAAATGTTGATGTTTTAGTAATGACAGCTACACCAATACCAAGATCATTGGCTTTAACGGCTTATGGAGATATGAACATATCTTCAATTAAAGAAAAACCTATTGGAAGAATACCAATTAAAACTTATGTAATGCCTCATAGTAAATTAGAGGATGTACTTTTATCAATTAGGCGAGCAATAAGTAAGGGTGATTTAGTATATTGGGTCTGTCCCCTCATTGAAGAATCTGAAGGGTTAGATTTAGTAGCTGTTAATGAAAGATATGAATTTTTAAAAAATTATTTTGGAAATCTTCAGATTTCACTTGTACACGGAAAACAAAATCAGGATGAAAGAGAAAAATCAATTGAAGAATTTAAAATTGGAAAAAGCAAAATACTTGTAGCTACAACTGTAATTGAAGTAGGAGTTGATATTCCAGATGCAACAATAATGGTTATAGAGTGTGCTGAAAGATTTGGATTAGCTCAAATACACCAGTTAAGGGGTAGAGTTGGAAGAAGTAGCAAGCAATCTTCATGTATCCTCTTGTATAAATCTCAATTAACACCAGTAGCTCATTCTAGATTAAAAATATTAAAAGAGACTGATGATGGTTTTGAAATTGCTGAAAATGATTTAATATTAAGAGGTCCTGGTGAAATTTTAGGAAGCAAGCAATCTGGTAATATTGATTTTAAATTTGTAGATTTGCATATTCATGGCGATTTAATTTCATTAGCTAGAAAAGAAGCAGAATATTTATTAGAAACTGATACTGAATTCAAAAAAATAAATGTTTTATTATCTATTTTTGAAAATAATGAATCTATAAAATTATTAAAAGGTGGATAAGATTAACTTTTCTTTATCCTTTTGACTTCAGGAGTTACAATGCCACCAGAAATAACCATTTTAACGGCGTCTTCGACTTTCATTTTCATATAGATCAGATCTTTTTTAGGCAGAAACAAGAGAAAACCACTAGTAGGGTTTGGAGTAGTTGGTATAAAAACATTTATCAATGTTTCTTTATTTAAAGATTGAACTTCACCTTTTGTCTCGCCTGTAACAAAACCGATTACCCAAATTCCTTTTCTGGGATATTCTACTAAAACAACCTCTCTAAAGCTCTCAGAGTTAGTTGACATTACAGTTTCCATTATTTGTTTAATTGCACCATAAATACTTCTAACTACTGGGGTATTATCTAAAACTCTTTCTCCAACCTTTAATAATGTTCTACCGATAAAACCTGGCGTTATTGCGCCAATAAAAGTAATAACTATAATACTTATAATCAATCCTAGGCCAGGTATTTGATGAGGTAATTGTTTGGTAAAGTCTAAGCTATTTGGAAGTAACCCTGCAACCTGTGCATCAATAAAAGTAATAATTAACCATGTAACATAAACAGTTATTAGAATTGGTGATGTTACCAAAATGCCAGCAAGAAAATACCTTCTAAATCTTGCAAAAATACCTAATTTAACTTCAGACAATTATTTCTCCTGATTATATATGTCAAATAAGTTATAATTTATTAATAAATAACATATAAAAGAAAAAATAATGAAAAAATTAACAAATAAAAAACTTAATGAAATTAACAGACTAAGCCCTATTGAAAAAATTAGAAAGGTTATTCAGATCTTAAGAGATCCTGTCTATGGATGTCCTTGGGATTTAAAACAAAATTATAATACTCTTGCCCCATATTCATTAGAAGAGGCCTACGAATTAGTCAATGCTATAGAAAGTAAAGACACTAATGAAATTAAAGGTGAATTAGGTGACTTATTATTACAAGTAGTATTAATTTCACAAGTGGCATCTGACCAAGGAGATTTTACTTTTGACAGTGTAGCTGAGGAAATATCAAAGAAAATTATACGTCGACATCCTCAAATCTTTGATATTAATTACAAAGAAAACGACTTGCCTCATGAAAGCTGGGAAAGAATTAAAAATTCAGAATCTAATCAAGGAAGTTATAAGTCAAAAAAAACTCTGGATAAAATTGAAAAAAATATTCCATCAATTTTAAGGTCTTTAAAAATTCAAAAAAAAGTATCCTCCCTAAATTTTGATTGGCCTAATCATGAAAGAGTTTTAAAAAAATTAGATGAAGAAGTAGATGAATTAAAATTAGCTATAGTTTCAAAAGAAGAGGAGCATATTGAAGAAGAGCTTGGAGATGTCTTTTTTACATTAATAAGTTTATCAAGACATTTATCCAAGGATCCCGATAATATTATTAGAAAAGCTAATGAAAAATTTATTAAAAGATTTAATGAATTGGAAAACATTGTTGAAGATAAGAACATTAAATGGCATGATTTAGATCATAAAGATATGTTAGAACTTTGGAATAAAGCTAAAAAAAATATTCAATGAGGATAATATGAATTCTATACTACCTAAGACGATTTTTATAACTGGTGCAACATCAGGGTTTGGAAGAGCTACAGCTAAATTATTTAATGATAAAGGTTGGCAGACAATAATCACTGGTAGAAGAGGAGAAAGATTAGAAGAGCTAGCTAAAGAATTAGGTGAATTATCACTACCTCTGTCTTTTGATATAAGTGATAGACAAGCTGTAAAAAAAGCCATTGAAAACCTACCACCAAATTTCAATCAAATTTCTGTTTTATGTAACAATGCTGGTTTAGCCTTAGGTTTAGAAGGTGCTGATGAGGCGAATTTAGATGATTGGGATCAAATGATTGATACTAATATTAAGGGCCTTGTTTATGCAACAAGAAACGTGTTGCCCTTAATGATAGATAATGGAGAAGGTCATGTTATTAACATAGGTTCAGTTGCTGGTTCATACCCTTATCCAGGTGGTAATGTATACGGTGGGACAAAAGCTTTTGTAAGTCAATTTTCATTGAACCTAAGAGCAGATTTGGTTGGTAAAGGAATTAATGTTACTTCCTTAGAACCAGGTTTAGCCGAAACTGAGTTTTCTATTGTTAGATTTAAAGGAGATAAAGAAAAAGCGTCTCATGTTTATAAAGATACGAGGTTTATAAAACCTGAAGATATAGCAGAAACTATTTACTGGGTAGCAACAAGACCTAAAAATATCAATATAAATAGAATAGAAATAATGGCTGGTGATCAAGCGTTTAACCCTTTTAAAATTGTTAAGAAAGATTAGCATATATTATTTTATGTTTAGTTATTTTTGAAAGCTAAATCTCTTATAGATTGCCATATTTGATCATTAGATGCTGCTATTATTGGTCCCTCAGAAAAAGCGTTGAACACGGTTTTGTTATTTGCCATATATACGCAACCACCAGCCTCTTTGGTAATTAAATCTAGAGGGGAATGATCCCAAGGCGTAACTCTTCCATGAAAAACAAATTGTATCTCATTAGATGCAAGCATAATTGTTTCTATACCTGCACTCCCTATAAATAATCTATTTGTGTGTTTTCTTAAATTTTTTAATACTAATTGTCTAAGTGGTTCTTCTATTCCTTTGGTACCTCCAGATCCCAAAATATTAGAAGTATTTGTTGTTTGAATTTTTAAAATAGTGATTTTTTTTGTTTTTGTGTTTATTGAGTATGCGCCAAAACCTTTAAAAGCGTAGACAAGTAAGTCTTTTAAGGGATAGAAAATAAATGTGGCAATAGGTACTGCATTTGAAATAAGTGATATCATAGAGCAGAATTCTTTTTTACCTTTAATATAGTTTTTAGTACCATCAATTGGATCAATGACCCATGACAAAGATTGATATTTTTTTGATTTATATTCGTTTTTATTAAGGTAAGAAGTTTCCTCTCCTATGTAATGATTTATATTTAGAAAACCTACTAGTTTTCTAACGATGAATTCTTCACTTTCTTTATCAGCAATAGTAACAAAATCATCCTCAGATGCTTTTGTAGATATCTGTCTGGATTCAAGGTCTTTATAATATTTTAGTATAACTAGTTTA
>Ga0255766_10002354_pt1 | contig 16794 bp, 14 predicted proteins | sample 071ome_23_FD_179966 | JGI IMG/M metagenome (GOLD analysis project Ga0255766, IMG submission 179966) | Coastal salt marsh microbial communities from the Groves Creek Marsh, Skidaway Island, Georgia - 071403BT metaG (version 2) | ecosystem: Environmental > Aquatic > Marine > Intertidal zone >... | reverse complement strand
TGCATTAGCTCTTGCCCTAAATCTTGTCGAGACATTTCTCTACCTCTATACATTAAAGTTAATTTTAACTTATAACCTTCAAATAAAAACTTTTTACCCATCTTAAGTTTATTTTCTAAATCATGATCACCAATATTTGGTCTTAATCTTAATTCTTTTACTTTGATAGTTTGCTGTTTTTTCTTGCTTTGTTGTGCTTTCTTTTTTTCTTCATATTTAAACTTACCAAAGTCCATAATTTTACAAACTGGAGGTTTTGCATTTGGTGAAATTTCAACCAAATCTAAACCAGCTTCCTGCGCTTTAATTAAGGCTTCTTTTACACTTACAACACCAATTTGTTCTTTATTTTGACTGATCAGTCTTACTTTATCAGCATAAATTCTTTCGTTTACCCTTATTCTCTGTTTTTTAATTCGAAACTCTCCTTTCGTTAATTTCAGTTAAAACTTCATTTGAAAATTTATCTAATGATAATTCTTTTTGCTCTTTTATAAACCTTCTTCTAATAGTTACTGTTTTATTTTGAACTTCTTTTTCACCAACAATAATCATGATATTAATTTTTTGTAGTTCTGCATCTCTAATTTTTGAACCTATTTTTTCTGATCGATTATCTAAAGAAACTCTTAATCCTTTAGATTTAAGTTCATTTCTAATTTCCTCAGCATAATCATTATATTTATCGGAAACAGGCAAAATAGTTACTTGTTTTGGAGCTAACCAAAGAGGAAAATTTCCTCCAAAATGTTCGATAAGAAACCCAATAAATCGTTCATGTGTACCTAATGGTGCCCTATGTATACAAAGAGGTGTTTTTGAGGTGCCATCGTTATCATTATATGTTAAGTCAAATCTTTCTGGAACTGCAAAATCTACCTGATTAGTAGCTAAGGTAAACTCTCTACCAATAGAACTCCAGACCTGAACATCAATTTTTGGTCCATAAAAAGCAGCATCTCCCACCGATTCAACAAATTTCAGATTAGCACTTTTAAGTGCATTTCTAACATCGTCTTCTGTTTTTTTCCATAAATCAGCATTATCAATAAATTTTTCACCTAACCCTTTTGGATCATGAAGACTTAATCTCATTTCATATTTTTCAATACCGAAGATTTTGAAATAATCCATATAAAGATTACAAACTCCAATAAACTCATCTTTAAATTGTTCTTCAGTGCAATAAATATGTGCATCATTCATCTGCATACTTCTTACACGCATTAATCCAAACAATTCTCCCGATTTTTCATATCTATAACATGTTCCATATTCGGACAATCTATAAGGCAAATCTCTATAGCTTTTAGGAGTGTTTGCAAAAATTTTGTGATGATGAGGACAGTTCATTGGCTTCATATAATAGTCAATACCATCAACATCCATTGCTGGATACATACTGGAGATGTAATGTTTTAAATGACCGGACTTTTCATAAAGCTCTCCTTTAGTTAAATGAGGAGTTTTAACTCTTAAATATCCGCTTGCTGTCTCTTTCTCTTTAGCTAAAGCTTCCAATTCGTCAATCATTACAGCTCCATTAGGAGTCCATAGTGGTAGACCAGGACCAACTTCATCATCAAAGAAATATAAGTCTAATTCTTTTCCGATTTTTCTATGATCACGTTTTTTTTGCTCTTCAAGCATATTTAAATATTTTTTTAAATCTTTTTCATTTTGAAATGAGGTCCCATATACGCGTTGCAAAGTTTGATTATTCTCATCAGCTCTCCAATAAGCTGCAGATGATGACAATAGCTTAAAGTGCTTGATTGCGCCAGTTGATGGCACATGTGGTCCTCTACAAAGATCGGTAAATTCACCCTGCGAATACACCTTCAAAATCTCATCTTTATTTAAGTCGTTAATAATTTCAACTTTATAATCTTCCCTCATTTTATCAAATAAACCTAGTGCATCAACTCTAGATTTCACTTCATGAATAATTTCAAGATTTTCATTAGAAATATTAACCATCTCTGTTTCGATTTTAACTAAATCTTCATCCGAAAAAGGAGTTTCTACATCAAAATCATAATAAAATCTATTCTCCAAAAATGGACCAATTGCTACTTTAGTTTTAGGAAATAATCTTTTTACTGCCTGGGCCATTAAATGAGCAGTGCTGTGTAAAAGAACACTATGACCGTCTTTACTTTTTGCGTCCATAAATTGTAAGTCACAATCATTTGCAAGCTTTACAGAAAGATCAGTGAGAACGCCATCAACTTTACAAATTATAGAATCCTTAGATACGCCTTTTGTATCATTCATAATTTGAAGAGGTGTTACATTTTTTGGAAACTCTTGAGAGTTTAAACCTTTAATATTTACTAAAATATTACTCACAAAGCAGCATTATCAATTAAAAATATAGCAATGGTAAAAGCGCCGAGCATTCCAGCAACTCCTACTCTATGTCTTCTGACTAGTGCTTTTTCAGCGTCTGTTAGTTCTGATCCAGTTAGATCTGAAGCGATAATTTGTTCTTGCTTATCATCGTAATACTTAGCATAAAATTTATCTAACCAATGCATTCCTTCCTCGCAATTAGTATCATCTGAATCACAATATGTTAGAAAAATTGATTCGCTAGTTCCAGGGATTGGTCTTACATTTTTAGTACCCATTTTCATTCTTTCAAATTCTTCTTGAAGTAATTCAAACTCGGAAACATCTCTTGCGTCAAAATCAAAATTTTGCAACTCATTTGTTAAATATTGAAACTGTGATTGAGTGTACAAGCTTATAGTGTAAACTTGATTGTCCGTAGGCAATGATATCACTGCAGGAAACGTTCTTTCAGTTGATAGCCATGTGGAGTTCCATACAAATACATCTGCTACTGCAGCATTGGAATAGATATTAATTCTTGATTCTCCTCTTTGAAGTGATCGATAGTTTTCCTGCCAGTTGTCGCTTGCAGGGTTTTGTGCATCCATATCTCTGGCACTTTGGGCAAACGATAGACTAATAAGGATAATGATGGTTAAAAACGTTTTAAATGAGTCCATTAAAGAAAATTTACTATAGATGTTTTCAAAAAGATATGTTTTTATCATCTGAAAGAAATGACTTCTTGCTCATATGCAAAACAACTAATCCAACGATCAAAATATTCTTCAGCTCTAGCTCTTCCATATTGAGATACAAGCACTTCAAAAATATCATAATTTTTCTCTTCAATATAAGGATTTGCTATAAACATATAGGTCAAATTACCATCCTCATTTTTCTCTTCTGGGACTAAAAATTTTAAACTTTTAAAAACTTCAACATCCTCTCTTTTTATAGCAGGCATTATCACTGTTTTTGTTAACATCTCAAACTGCCCAGCTCTTTGAGGAAGAATGTAATTAATAGCGACCATGGTCTTGCCATTTTTTGAATACACTGTGTTTGAATCATTAGCAGATTTATTTTCATTATCTACAACTGATTTATTTCCAATTGATAATGGCATAACGCAGCTATAAAGAGTAAAAGCAAAAATTATTATTAAATGTTTCTTCATGGTTTTATATACTAGAATAAGTATTGGAATTTGATAAAAAATTGTCGGTTATTTTCGCTAAACCCTGAAAAAATGTTTTCATCAACATCTAACAATTCATTGACACCAAAATAAAAAGCTGAAAAAGCATTAGGCTGATATGTAAGCATTGGCTCAATAAACCATGTTTTTGAAAAATCGCTATATTGTAACTTAGAACGCAGTGAGAGCTTTGGAGTAAATGCGTGCTTAACTCTAAAGTTTAATAGATACCCGTCAAAATAGTTTTTAGCATCTTCAAAATTAACACCTAATGATAACTGAGTATTGTCAGAAGCCTGATATTCTATATATGACCATATTCCGAATGAATCTGCCTTTTTTGGTATATCGGTAAATCTGATAATTTGATTGAATGACCTTATTCCACCATGTAAAAGAATTTTTTGATTTGCAAGGTATGTGTAATCAACCATATAGGCATTCATTCCTTTAAAATTAATATCTTTATACATTTTATCAGCATATTCATATACCCATCCAACTGATAAAGCATTATCAAAAACATAATTTCCTTTAAATTCTATTTGACTATTTAAAACCTGACCATCATAATTTTCTTTATAAACAGAGTAAACAGTGTAATTAGATCTTAAAAGGTTACTATTTTCATGATATATAGTTCTATTTGTTTGCAGCTTAAACCATTTAGTTGAATTATTCTTTTCAAATCCGTTACTAGTTCTAAAGCCTGGGGATCTTAAGCGACCAGTAAACGAATACCCTTCAGTTCTTGTTCTCTTTGTTGCATTAAATCCAAAAGCATATCCATTAATTTTTTCACCATCAAGTTTTGTAGTGTACTTCCCTTTATCAAAAAACTTTCTATCATCTTCATCAGGAATATATTCTCCGTTCTTTGATTCATTGTGGAAAGAATTTGCAATGTGAGTTGATATATGCCAATTTCCACCCGGATGAGAGTGTAGATCAAGTCCAAAATTGCCAATATCACCCGCTTTATCAAAAGAACGGTGGGAAGCAAATGCACCTACGTGAGAACCGTATTTCAACATTCGTTTAAAGCGCAGAATATTTGAAAAGCTTTCACCCATATCAACTAAAGTACTTGATTCTTCAAATGGAAGCAATAATACAGAGCTTTCATCTTTGGCAGAAATTACACCATAAGAAGTTTTCCCAATTTTACCTGTATATTTTCCAACAATTGATGGATCATTTATAGTTCTTGAATAAAATAAATTAATATATCCTCTATCTGGGTCAAACTTAAAAAGCTCTGCTCCTTCGCTAAAAAATGGTCTTCTTTCAGGAAAATATAATGCATTGACTTCATTAATGTCATTTTGGATATCATCAGATTCAATTTGACTAAAATCTGGATTTAAAGCTATTTCAAGCAAATCAACAGAAGAAACATGATATTTTGCAAATAATGAGGCGTCATCATTTGAAGATGATTTGTTATTAATTCTATCTTCTGAATATCCACCAACAACCGATGGAATAAGCTCAGTTTTGCCGTTTGTGCTAGGTGGAACATCGATATCTTTTAAATATCCCAATTGACATGTTTGACATTCTATGCCATCAATTCTGTTAGCCCAATGAGTAAAATGGCCTAATTGATCTGGAGTTCTAAATACTCTTCCAAAACTAATTCTCCATGTTTGTATATCTGCAAGAGAATATCTTAAGCTTGAAAAAGGTATAGAAAATTCTGCTTGATATCTATCATCAAAGATTTGGACAGCTGTATCATAGATTAAATCAAGGTTGCCATCCCAGCCATATCCTTCTCTTCCATCCACTTGAACATTTCCAGCACTTACCCCAATGCCATAGGTTAATGATTCGTCACCAAATGTATCAATAGCAATATATACTCTATCATCTGAACCTTCAACTTCATCTCTGTTTGAGATGGTAAAAGTTAAATCATTACGATCTACAAACGCGGTAAATGCTACATATAAATTTTTATCATCATAGGTTACTCGAGCTTCTGTAACGTATGGAGATGGTTTTCCTTGGAAGACTCCCCCGTCTGTAAAATCTGTCGCCACTTGAGCATTAGACCAATCTATCTCTGAGAAAACACCATCAATTACAATTTTAGAAGTGGTTTTATTTGGAAAATATGTTGGACGCTCTGTTAAATCTTTAAACGATTGTCCAAAGGTTAATGATAAAAAAAGAATTAGTAATTTATATTTCATACAACCGCCAATTATACACAAAATTCATTAAAATTATTAGTTAAAATTTTTTTAAAAACTCATAATAATATATTAAATAAAAATGACTTACAAGTATTATTGAGATTAAATCTCAATAATATTATTTATTAATGATATCAGCTATAAAAATGTTTGTATTTCTTGGATTATCAGCGTCTCTATTTGAAGAAAAAACAAGTTTTTTTCCATCTTGGGAAAAAACAGGAAATGAATCAAAGGTTTTATTATCCGTAAGCCTAATTAAGTGCTTAGTTTTAATATTTATCATATATATTTCAAAATTACTTCCATAAGCATTGTAATCCTCTCTCCAATCATCCATATTTGAAGAAAAAACGATATGTTTACCGTCTGGATGCCAAGATGGAGCCCAATTAGTAGCACCGTTATTTGTTAAACGTATTTTTTTACTACCATCTCTTTGAGATACATATATATCTAAAGGAACAGACTCAACAAATTTCTTAGATAAATTATTTTTCCATTGATCTTTTTCTTCTTTGGTTGATGGATACCAAGCTCTCCATACAATCCTATCTCCTTTAGGAGAATAAAATGCTCCTCCATCATAACCATATTCGCTAGTAATTTGAATGACATTCTCACCATTATAATCCATTTCAAAAAGATTTATATCTCCATCTCTTAGCGATGTGAATATTATTCTTTCCTCTGTAGGGTGAATGGTAGTTTCTGCATTGTATCCTGGTTGATTAGTTAATTGTACTACTTCTCCATTTTCATACCTAAAAACTTCATAATCTCTAAGTGGCCAAATGTATTTTCTAGGATTTGGATCTTTATAAATCTCAGGACACTTTTGCCCTAAATGCATTGTTGATGAAAAGAAAATATATCTATCATTGAGAGAAAAGTATGCACAAGTAAATGCACCATCTTTTAATGGAAATTCAGAAAAGTTTTTCCCATCAATATCTACAATATATAGCTTATCACAATCGTTGTTATTTCTTTTGGATTGAAAAATAACTTTTGAATCGTCAGCATTAAAATATGCCTCACCGTTGTCTCCTGCAAAGGTAAGCTGAGTTACATTTTTCAAATGATAATTATTTGAATTTTCACACCCAGTTATAACTAGAAAAATAAGAGATAAAAATCTAAAATTGAACATCTAGTGTCAACTCTTCGTTGCCTCTTAATACAACAGCTTTTACTGTAGATCTAGGCTCTAATTTTGATAAGATTTCCATATATTTATAGATATCATCAATTACTGTATCATCTATTTTTAAGATGACATCTCCGTCTTTCATTCCAGACTGTTTAGCAGGCCTTTTATCAATTACTGATTCAATTTTCATTCCAGAACCAGAATGGGAATAATCAGGCATAATTCCTAAAGATACTTTTAATCTCATTGGAGATTGCTCAGAATCTTCTTGTTTTGGAAGAGATTTAAATTGTAATCTGTCCCTTTGATTAGCTGCTTGTAATACAACTTTATCGGCAAGATCTGAAATAAGCTTTAACCCTTCATAATTTACTAGATTAGCTTCATCTCTTGGAGAATGATAATCTTTATGAATACCTGTGAAGAAAAACAATGAAGGGATATCTTTCTTATAAAAATTATAATGATCAGAACGAGAAAATAAGCTTCTGACTCCAGTAGCAGTATGTTCATATACTGTCACATTTAAATTACTATTCTCAATGAAAGAATCAACCAATATATCCAAGCTGTCCGCTGTTGGAACTCCTCCTAAATACACATTTTTTTCCTCGTCTAATCTACCTACCATATCTAAATTTACCATAAGCTGTACTTTTGCTAAATCTATGGTTGAATTTTCTACAAAATACTTTGATCCAATTAATCCTAATTCTTCTGCCCCAAACAGTACAAACACTAATGTTCTTTTATGATTTTTCGTGCTTGCATATTTCTCAAACAACTCTAACACCATTGCTGTTCCAGAAGCATTGTCATCTGCGCCATTATTAATACCATCCTTAAATGATATAAATCTCATTTTTGGATTTGCAGTAGTGTCATAATGACCTCCAATTACAACATATTCTTCTTTTAGTTTTGGATCATTTCCAGGTAAGGTAGCTATAACATTAAAAGTTTGAGGTGTAGCTTTCATTCTTCTGCTCTTTGCTTCAAATGGTTGCAAGGTCACTTCAGCCTCAGGAGCTTTTTTAAAAAAGTCTACCAAATATTCTACAGCCATCTTATCGCCTTCTGATCCAGCGCTTCTACCTCCAAGAGCATCAGAGGCAAGGTATTCTATATGCCCTTTGAAGTCTTCTACTGTAATTTCAGGTTGAGTTACATGAATTTTTGGTTTATTAAATATTCCTTGAGTAGTTGAGCTACATCCAATGAAAAAAAGTGAAATAATCGCAATTCTAAACATTAAAAATTCCTTTCCTTAAAATAAATAACCTATCAATAGATAACTTAAAGCAAAAATAATAGTTAATACTATAATAAAGGTATTAAAATGTTTGTCCATCATAGCTTTAATAGGTTCTCCAAAAAATTTGATTAATAACCCAATAATAATAAATCTTCCCCCTCTACCGAGAATTGATGCAAATATAAAAATAGGAAGATTAATTTGAAATACACCTGCGGTGATGGAAAAAACTTTATAAGGTATTGGTGTAAATGCAGCTGTAAATATTACTAAGAAATTATGAGCTTCATACTGAGCTCCAACATTATCAAAAACTTCGGGAGAAAAACCTGGTATAACACGAAAAAAGAAGTTTGCTATTCCAGTTAGCTCACCACCAGGTGTATACCATAAAAAATATCCTATTATAAAGCCAAATACCCCACCTAATACTGAACCAAGTGTACACATAAAAACGTAGTACATTGACTTTTTAACTTTTCCGAGACATAGTGCCATAAGTAAAGGATCGGCAGGTACTGGAAAAAATGAAGATTCAGCAAACGCGACTAAAAACAATACTAACGTACCATACGCACTTTCTGCCCAAGATAAAACCCATTGATATAAATTTTTTACAGATTTCATCTTAATTTGAGCATTTTTTTCGCTTTTATAAATCTATTCTTTGAATGTTTGCCTCCTAAATCGGGTGCATTAATTTGGTAAAAATAAACTCCTGAGCTAACCGCATCACCAGAACTATTTTTTCCATCCCATGAAACGCTCTTATAACCTTTAAGTTGATTTTCTTTTACGAGCTCCCTGATTAGTTGGCCTCTTGAATTAAATATTCTAATTGAAACATAACCACTTTCTGGAAGTTCAAAATTTATTGTGGTTGAATCATTGAAAGGATTAGGAAAGTTTTGACTAATAAATGATTCTTCAGGAATAATTCCAGAAGGATCTAATGTAAAAATTAAAGAATTTGATGTTACTATATTGTAACCATCCGTTGCTAACACCTGCAATTGTCCATTATAAACATTAGTTGAATCAGTAGAAGCAACCAAATCTTTTATACTGAACATTCTATTATTTTGTTGATTATATTTAAAGCTACTATCACTCATAAATGACAATTTTCCAGAACCTTGCAACTTGTAAGCAACATTTACCCCTTCCGGATCAACAGATTCAGTCCAAGAAATTTTTAGTGAATCTAAATAATTTGATAAGTCAACATCTAAATATGTTATTTCGTTAAAATTATTGGAATTATCAAATACTTGAAGATTGCTCAAATAAAAATCAGATGTAGGAGCACCATATACTTCTTCATCAAGCTTTAGCACAAATAATCCTTCGCCAATTCCAGTAGCAACTATAGTTCCACTTTCAAAATATGGATAATTACTCCAGGAACCTTCAAACTGATTGGAGTTATTAGCAGGATATACGTCAAAATATGCTATTTCATTAGGAATATTGACATTAGATATGTCTAGAACTCTTAAACCGCTTGTATAGTGGGACATATATAAATTATTACCTAAAACATAATTATTATGATCTATTGAACGGTAGGGACCCAAATAGGTTAAATGAATAAATGGATTATCTAAATCTTCAACATTCCAAATGATTGTTTTGGTTCTAGAAGTTTCATTGTAGTATTCATCGAGTTCATCATTCTGAATAAAAAATCTTTGATCTTCTGTTAACCAACCCTGATGAGTATAACTAGAATCATAAGAACCGATTGAGATAGTGTTTGCTCCGGTTAAATCATTTGTCTTATTTGAAACATCAACGATCCATAAATCTGTTTCATTTGATCCAAAACAAATTTCTTTTCCATTATATATAGTATCTGGACCTTCATAAATAACACACTGAACATCATGAACATAGCCAGTTTGTCTAACCACTCCATCAACATTTCTTAATCTTCCAGTTGAAGGATCAGAAAAACACCCTGCATTAGCTGGATTATCTGGAGAACGAATATCTATAACATTTAATCCTCCAGGACCACAATCAGAAGTACCAACAGCATATGCAAAACCTGTACTCTCATTTATGAAAATATTATGTGCATTTCCAAATCCTGAATATACTTTGGAAGAGAAAGTTATAGGAACACCTGAAAAGTTTCTCAATTCTTTCAAATCAAAAATTTGCATCCCATGGCTTGAAGCTTCTGATACAATAAATGCATAATCTTCATAAACTTTAATATCTCTCCAACTTGAATTAAAAGTTTGTGTTGGTAATATTCCAACATAAATTGGATTTTGAGGATCGTTTAAATTAACAAATGCAGTTCCATTACTCATACCAATTAATGCATATTCAATTGAAGTGTCGGGATCTGTCCACCCCCAAATATCATTCATTGAGGTGGATAAAGATCCGCCAATTTCTGTCTTATTAAGAAATGATAAAAGGGTGATATTATTGCATGGAAAAATAGATGCAGCAAGTCCATTGACACATTCATTATAACCTAATGATTTTGTAGAACTTGAATTAATTTGATAACTATTTTTAAAAGATAAATTGTCAATTGAAAATTCTACAATTCTATCATTATAATAATCATCTATATATATATTATCATTTTCTCCTAAAATGATGTTTCTAGCAGATAAATTATTTTGAATATTTAAATTTAATTCAATTAAAGAATCAAATAAAAAATCTCCATCATCATTTTTTTCTAAAGTATATATATTTGAATTATTGAATGAAGATATAAACAAAAAATTATCATTTTCTTCAAAATTAAATCCAAAATGAGTATTTGAAATTTTTTCGCTTGGTGAAACATCTACAAACTGATTAAAATTATCTTTTTCAATTAACCTAACTTTTCCAGATCCATCATCACATCCAAGAGAACCTATATATAAATATTTTTCTCCAATTTTAACGCTGTATCCAAAGAAATGGTTATATTCATAAGTATGGCTATGATGATAAGGTATTTCATAATTCTCAAGCATAAAATCATCTGAAATATCATTTAAGTTAAAGTAAAACACTGAATTATTTGCTGATCCAATTAAAATATTATCATTTATATCAATATCAAAATCTATACCAAAAGAATAATTGATTTTTGCTTCTGGGTCTAACAAGCTAGACCTATTACTGTGATTATTATGATTATCTGTTGGATGTAAGGTATTAAACAACTTAAAAAGATTATTATTGTTATCAAATTTGTAGATATAAACTTTTCCATTATGTTCATCTGGCGCAGAAATAATTAAAAAATTATTCTTTATAATTACATGCTTTCCAAAACTTGTGCTGATATCAGAGCTATTTCCAGGATAATTTATTTTATTTCTAAACTCCCAATTATTTAATTTTTTTTCATAAATATATACAGAGCCCATGCCATTATAATCTCCAGGTGCACCAATTGCCATTAAAGATCTATCAACGCTAATTGAATAACCAAAATCATCGCCGGGGTTAGGAGTGGGAGATGAAATGGATTTTATTAAATCAAAATTATTATCATAGAAATTAACTTTTCTTCCATGAGTACTATTATAATTTTGAGAAACAATGAAAGAGTTCGAATCTTTAACAATAGAAACATATCTTCCTTTGCTTAATAAAGAAACTGAATGATCTTTAGCTCCACCAGTATCTGCTAAAGAAACTGTGTAAAGAAGAAAAAATAATGCAATTAGCTTAAAAATTTTCACAAATAAATATACAAACTTTATTCTAAAAACAAAGACTTATCAATAGCAGCAAAAAATTCTCTAAAAAATTGCATGGATCTTTTTCTTTCTGAACCACCAAAATTAACTCTTAATGATGACAAATACGGTTCGGAATCATTAATAACTTTCACGGTAACTGTTGCTGTCAACTTATAATCTTTGACAATAACCGTCTCTCCACCATTATTCCTATCACAAAACAGACAATTATCATCATCATTCCAGTCGCTTGATAATATAGCACCAATTGCAACTACAGCAACTAAAGCACCCAATAATCCAATATTATAGTCACTTTCTTTTTTTTTTGGTTCTTCAATTTTACTTGCTGTAATTAAGCCAAATTCTTCACTTAATGTATCTATTGTAAAGCCTAAATCTTGAAATGCCCCAATGGTAGACTGCATAAGATTTCTTGAGCTTACATCATATTCTCTAGTTTCAACTGCTCTTTGAGCTGCAGTAGATTTGTCTGATGAGGCGCCTGATGAGGCGCAACTCATTAATAAAAATGTTAATAGAAAAGAATGTGTTGCGATTTTTTTAAACATTTTTAATTAATTGCTTGATCTAAAAATAATGATTTATCTAAAGCTGCAAAAAAGCTTTTAAAAAATAAATCAGAAAATTTACGATCTCCACCTTCAAAGTTTACTCTTAAAGACGAAAGTAATGGATCAGTTGAAATTTCTTTAACTGTAATTGTTGCAGATAAAGTTAAAGGAGCTATTATAACATCATCTTTATTTTCAATTCCAGTTAATGCGCGCCAGAAAGCCTCAAATGGATCTTCTTCAAGATTAGTTCTGGTTGCAGTTGTTCCTTGTTTTTTACTAGCTGTAATTAACCCGAACTCTGCATTTAAAACATCAATAGTATAACCAAGGTCTTGAAATGTTCCAATAGAAGCAGTAATTAGATCTTTAGTAGAAACTTCGAACTCTTTAGTTTCAGTTGCTCTTTTTACTGCTGTTGTACGTTCTGGCATTATTGATGCACATCCGGTAAGAATAATGCCTAATGATAAGGCTAAGAGAAAATTTTTATTCATTTTTCTAGTATTTAATACTCTGGTATTTAAAGTCCGTTACAATACCATCAGCATTTAATTTTACAATTAAAGTAAGATTTTTACTAGAATTTGATGATTTTGAACGACCGCCACCAAAGATACCAAAAAAATTTCCAGTGGAACCTGTTCCAGCTCCGGAAAAGCTTGATGATTCAAATTCTTGAGAAATTTTATCATAGGTCCATGCTTCTCCACCATCTTTAGTACTTGTAACTAAATTTGGTGAACCAAGCAAAGATACCACTTGAGATGAACTCATTCCTTCTTTTAACTGTGACTGAACTTTACCTAAAGTAAAATCATTTGAATCTGCAGAAGCTGTTGGAGCTTGCATAGCACATCCAGTTAAAATGAATGATAAAAATAATACAAAAGTTAGATTTTTCATGATTTCCTCTCTAATTAGTTATCTCTAATTTATACTTTAAAAATAATTATCTTGTTCCCAGTATAAACAATTAATTGCTTATTTTATATACTAATGTTCAATATTTCCTGTTGATACAAGCTCATCAACTTTTTATACACTGGTCCAGTTTTACCGTCACCTACTTCATTACCATCCACTGAAACTACAGGTATTAGATCTCTATTTGCCGAAGCAATAAATGCTTCGCTGGAATTTTTTAAATCATCGATTGAAATTACAGATTCACTATGTTCAATATTGTGAACATCCATTATTCTTAACAAATTTTTTCTTGTAACACTTCCTAAGATTCTACCATCAAGCTTTGGAGTTATTACAGATTCATTTTTAACAATAAAGAATGAAAACGTAGTTCCTTCTAAAATTTCATCTTTGCTAGTATACAACGCTTCGTCAAAAGGCCCTTCATGCACTAGAGACCTGTGTGCTTTTATTCCACCATAATATGTGTATGGTGTTTTAACTTCAGCATCAATTCTTTCAAATTCATAAAGACCCAATGAAATTCCATTTGTATAAAACTCTTTGGGATAATGTTTAATTGGAGATGTAACAATGAATAAATCAACTTCTTGCGATGAAACTAAACCAGAAATATCATCTGGAGCTTTACCAGCAAAAATAATCATCACATTACACTCACCGTTTGAAAAATCATTTTTTTCTAATGTCTGAATAACCAAGCCTTTGATATCCTGTTTAGAATAAGATAAATTCATTTTCATTGCTTGAGCATTTTCCATAATTCTATCGACATGATCATTAAGGAAAACAGGTGTCCCTTTATTAGCAGTTTTAAAAAATGTGAAAACCTGATAACCGCGAGTTATGCTTAAATAATTTCCTCTTACAGAAAGACTTACCTCATCAGATGGAATAAATTTATCTCTTGAAAATGATATCAAACTCATTGTTTTATGTATGTGATTTTTGTTTTTTTGTTCCGATACTATAATAATCTAATTTATTTAAAATATACCACAATATGACTTATATTTTAAAATATGAGATTAATATTATACCTTCTTTTGACTCTAATTATTTCTTGCAGCGATAATCAACAAAGCAATACTGATAATCTTAATCCATTTTCTGAAGAAATTTATATAAATGATGATTTTTATTTTGAAAAAGGAATCTATCAAGTTGTTGATAATGTTTATGTTGCAATTGGATACGGTTTAGCTAATTCAATACTTATTGTTGGAGACACTGGCAATATCATCATTGATACGACAGAAGATCCGGAGCTAGGAAAACAAATTAATGATGAGTTTAAAAAAATCTCTAATCTACCAAATGAAGCTATCATTTATACGCATTCACATGTAGATCATTGGAGAGGTGCTTCAGGGTTTTTTGAAGACAATACCAAGGTTTATGCTCATACTACATTTCAAAAAGGATTTTTTGACCAAAATAATTTACTTCGTCCAATACTTACGGAAAGAGGAATGAAACAATTTGGTCATTTTTTGCCAGATAGCTTAAAAAGAGGTCATGGATTGGGTTTCACACTAAACTTTGACTTTGAACAACCTCCGGTAATTTATCCAACACATTTTTTTGAACTTCAAACAAATAAACTTTCTGTAGGTGGTATTGATCTTGAAATTCAACATACTCCAGGTGAAACAGATGATCAAATCATTATTTATTACCCTGAAAAAGATGTAGTTATTAGTGGTGACAATTATTATATGAGATTTCCTAACCTGTATACAATCAGAGGAACATCTTACAGAGATATAAAGAGTTGGTACAAATCCGTTGATGCTATGCGATCATACAAACCACAGCATCTGATTAGTTGCCATGGACCCTTTCTTTCAGGTAAAGAAGTTATTGAAGAACGATTGTCAATTTACAGGGATGCTATACAATTCATTCATGATTATGCAATTAGAGGCGCAAATGCTGGAAAAACACCAGATGAACTGGTTGAAGAATTTGAATACCCTCCCTTTTTCTTAGAAAATTATGATTTAGAAGAAAAGTATGGGAAAGTATCATGGAGCATTAGAAGTGTTTACAATGGATATTTAGGGTTTTTCGATGGAAGAGCGGTAAACTTAGAACCATTATCTAAGAAAAAAAGAGCAACACATATTTTTGAACTGATTGGCTCTAAACAACAATTAATAGAGGAAGTTATCAAAGCTAATAATTCTTCAAATTACCAATGGGCTGCAGAATTATGCGATATAGGATTATTAATTTTTCCAAATGATGAGGAAATCAAAGAATTATATAGTAAATCACTTGAAAATCTATCGCTGATTGAAACTAACCCTATAGCTAGAAACTACTATTTATCTGAGGCATATGAATTATCAGGTAAAATTACCCCCTCATTAGAATATTCAATCTCAGCTGAACAAGCAAAAAATATTCCTCTATCTACTTTTTTTGATGCTATGGGACCAAGACTTGATCCAATTAAAGCAAAAGGAAAATTTATTAAAGTGGGTTTCAATATTACTGACTTAAATGAAACATATGGAATAGTTGTACGCAACCAAATCGCTGAAATATCAAACTTTTATAATGATGATTATGATGTGATTGTTTCTGTTGATTCTAATACTTGGAAAGGAATTATTTTAAAAACAGAAAGTGCTGCTAGAGCCATTAGATCAGGCAAACTTAGAATTGATGGAGAATCAATAAAATTTCTTCAATTCTCCTCATTATTTGTAAATGATTAATAATCTATAAGAGTTATTACTTCGCCAAACTTTTCAGCTAATTTTTTTGATCCACCTAACTTAGGTAGGTCAATTAACGCAATTATATGCACCTCAGATGCACCTAATTCTTGACAAAGCTCGGCAGTGGCCATTGCAGTACCACCGGTTGCAATTAAATCATCTACTACTAATACTTTATCTCCTTTTGAAATGGCATCTTCATGGATGTGAACTGTATTAGTTCCGTATTCTAAAGAAAAGAACTTTTCAGCTGCTTTTCTTGGCAATTTTCCAGGCTTTCTAGCTAATACAAATGATTTTGATAAAGCATAAGCAATTGGTCCAGACCAGAAAAATCCTCTAGACTCAACTCCAACCACTCTATTAAAATCTAAGTGTTTTACCTTATCTACCATTATATCAACAGTAGATTTGAAGGCTTCAGGATTTTCTAAAAGTGTAGTAATATCTTTAAATACTATGCCTTTTATAGGATAATCTTTAACGATTGTTATTGTTTCTTTTATTTGTTCTATTTTCATTTTTATTGCGCGCATAATACGGATTTAAACCATGATATCAAATACAAAAAAAATAATAGTAAATTTTACTATAGTTTTACTTTTCTATTATTTTAATATTATTTTTTTATGAAAAGTTTAAAGAGCAAAGATGATTTTTGGAAAAAAACTAAATCAATTTATGAGGCAATCACCATCAAAATGCC
>Ga0255766_10002337_pt1 | contig 16862 bp, 10 predicted proteins | sample 071ome_23_FD_179966 | JGI IMG/M metagenome (GOLD analysis project Ga0255766, IMG submission 179966) | Coastal salt marsh microbial communities from the Groves Creek Marsh, Skidaway Island, Georgia - 071403BT metaG (version 2) | ecosystem: Environmental > Aquatic > Marine > Intertidal zone >... | reverse complement strand
TTTTAGAGAGAACTGCCAGAGGAGTATCTGTTCCCATAGATCCTATAGCCTCTTTACCAGTTTGACACATTGGAATTATTATTTTTCTAAAATCTTCCTTTGTATAGCCAAATATTTTCAATCTTGTTTCTATACTTAATTTTTCATTCGGAGTTCTATTTCCTGTATAAGGTACATCTGATAATTGAAGAATATTTTTATTTATCCAATCCTCATAGGGTCTCTTAGATACAATATCCTGTTTTATTTCATCATCGTTAACTATCCTGCCTTTTTCCATATCAACAAGAAAAATCTTACCAGGTTCCAATCTTCCATGAGATAGAACATTATCAGGTTTTACATCGACAACACCCGTTTCAGATGACATAATCACATAACCATCTTTAGTCACAGTATATCTTGATGGTCTAAGGCCATTTCTATCAAGAAGAGCTCCAATAAATTTACCATCTGTAAATGGAATAGAAGCTGGTCCGTCCCAAGGCTCCATAATACAACTATTATAATTGTAGAAAGCCCTTTTACTTTTATTCATAGAATTATGCTTCTCCCAGGCTTCAGGAACAAGCATCATCATTACTTCAGGAAGTGATCTGCCCGTCATTAATAACAATTCAACAACCATATCCATAGATGCTGAATCAGACTTTTTTGGAACAATTATTGGTAATATCTTTTTCATATCACCATCAGAGATTTCAGAAGATTCAAAAAGCTCTTCCCTGGACTTCATTCTACTTATATTACCTTTAAAAGTGTTTATTTCACCATTGTGACACATGTATCTAAATGGTTGAGCAAGATCCCATGTTGGGAAAGTGTTTGTTGAAAACCTTTGATGAACAAGTGCAAGTTTAGTAACTAAATCTTTGTTGGTTAAATCGGTGTAGAATCTTTCAATATCTTCTGGAATAAGCAATCCCTTGTAAATGATAGTTCTTAAACTAAGACTTGAAAAGTAGAAAAATTCACTTTGAGATAGCTCAGAGTTATATATAATATTTTCACTAATCTTTCTAGCTACAAAAAGCTTTAAATTAAACTGCTTTTCATTCAATTTAGAATCTTTTGGCTTAATAAAAACTTGTTTAATTGTAGGCTGAGTCTTACTAGCAATAGAGCCTACAACTTTAGAATTTACTGGAACATCTCTCCATCCAATTATTTCTAACTCTTGTTTTTTTATTTCATCTTCAAATATTCTAATACAGTAATTAGATTGATTTATTTTATTAGGAAGAAATAACATACCGACTGCATATTCATTTGCTTTCGGCAAGTTGAAATCACATTGTTTTTTAAAAAAATCATGAGGTATTTCAATTAAAATTCCAGCTCCGTCTCCTGTTCTTCCATCTGAACTAACAGCACCTCTGTGTTCTAGACATGTCAGAATATTTAATGCTTTACTAATAATAGTATTAGTCCTTTCACCGTTTAAGCTACAAATAAAACCAGCACCACAGTTGTCATGCTCAAATTCAGATAAGTAGAGTCCTTGGTCTTTTAATTTCATATCGAACTTACAAATGTATAATTATGAAGCTTCTCATAAAATCTATGTAAGTAAAACAAATAATTACTAATTAATAATTATTAAAATGATAAAAAAAGCATTAAAAAAATGAGATATTCATACTAAATGATAAAATGATTAGAAATTATATATTGAGGCTACTGTTTAATCTCCCATTCACCGTTTTGTAGAAGTTTTTCAGCTTGCTTAAACTTTAGTGTTTTTGTCTCTCCTGTTGAAGAGTTTTGTATTTCAACTTTTTCGTTTCTACCAATCTTTGGAAGTTCCCTTGTTATAGTTTCAACCTTTTGAGCGTTTTGACTTGCACTTGCACCAATGCTTCTTGCTCTTTCAGCTAATTGATCACTATTTAAGCTTTCTTCTTTAGATGTATTGTAATCATTATTAGTATTCACATTTGATCCAGCATCTTTTATATTTCCTTGATTATTTGGAAGATTTGATTTAAATAAGAAAGAGAGTAATTCTTTATTTAGAACATGAATCATTGATTTAAAAAGTTCGTAAGCTTCAAATTTATATATTAAAAGAGGATCTTTTTGCTCGTGAACAGCTAGTTGGACTGACTGTTTTAATTCATCCATTTTTCTAAGATGATTTTTCCATTTTTCATCAATTATTGCAAGTGATATACTTTTCTCAAAGTCCTCAATTAAATTCTCTCCGTTACTTTCATATGATTTCTCTAAATCGGTAACAATATTTATTACTTTCTTTCCATCGGTAAATGGAACTACAATTCTTTTAAATGAGTTACTTTTATTTTCGTATACATTTTTAATAACAGGCAGAGCTATTACTCTGTTAAGCTCTTTTTTATTAGCATAAAATGTTTTTAACTCATCAAAAAGCTTATTTATAATTATATCTTCATCTGATTCTAAAAATTCATTTTCATCAATAGGTGATGTCATTGAAAAAGTAGTAATTAACTCAAATTCATAATTCTTGTAGTTGTTTGTTGCTTTGTTGGCCCTGACAATCTCCTCAATTGTGTCAAACATGATATTAGAAATATCAATTTGAAGTTTATCACCTCTTAAAGCATTTTTTCTAAGAGTATAAATTATATTTCTCTGAGAATTCATTACGTCATCATATTCTAGTAATCTTTTCCTTATACCAAAATTATTTTCCTCAACCTTCTTCTGAGCTCTTTCTATAGATTTTGTAACCATTGGGTGTTGAATATTTTCACCATCTTTAAGACCCATTCTATCCATTATATTTGCAACTCTATCCTGTCCAAAAAGTCTCATTAGATTATCTTCGAAAGAAACATAAAATTGTGAACTACCAGGATCACCTTGTCTTCCAGACCTTCCTCTAAGCTGTCTGTCAACTCTTCTAGAGTCATGTCTTTCAGTACCAATAATTGCAAGACCACCAGCATCAATAACTTCTTTGCTTAACTTAATATCAGTACCTCTACCAGCCATATTAGTTGCTATAGTTACTACTCCTGGATTCCCTGCTTCAGCAACTATATCAGCTTCTTTTTTATGAAGTTTAGCATTTAGAACATTGTGATTTATGTTTGATCTATTTAACATCTTACTTAGTAACTCAGAAATTTCAACTGAAGTAGTACCTATTAGCACAGGTCTTTTTTGATTCCTAAGATTAATTACTTCATCTATAATTGCGTTATATTTTTCTCTCTTAGATTTGTATATCAAGTCATCCTGATCTTTTCTTGCTATTGGTCTATTTGTTGGGATCTCCGTTACATCAAGCTTATAAATTTCCCAAAATTCACCTGCCTCGGTAACAGCTGTACCAGTCATACCAGATAATTTAGAGTATAGTCTAAAATAATTTTGTAAAGTAATGGTAGCAAAAGTTTGAGTTGCTGCCTCAATCTTCACATTTTCCTTAGCTTCTATTGCTTGGTGAAGCCCATCAGAATATCTTCTACCATCCATAATCCTTCCCGTCTGCTCATCAACAATCATAACCTTATTCTCAACAACAACATATTCAACATCCTTTTCAAAAAGAGTAAATGCCTTCAGTAGCTGGTTTATGCTATGAATTCTTTCACTTTTGACGTTAAATTCATTAAAAAGATCATTCTTTTCCTTAGCTTCTTCTTCAGGTGTAAGCCCTTTATTCTCAATAACTGCAATATCAGATGCTATGTTTGGCATTATAAAGAAATCCTTATCATCAAGGTCTTTTGATAATGTTTCTATACCCTTTTCAGTTAACTCAATTTGGTTATTTTTTTCATCTATTGTAAAATATAGTTCCTGATCAATCTGGTGCATCTCTCTATTGTTATCCTGCATGTAAAAATTCTCTGTTTTTTGAAGAATTTGCTTCACACCCTCCTCACTCAAAAATTTAATTAGAGGCTTATTCTTTGGCAATCCTCTGAATACTCTATAAAGAAAGAATCCTCCCTTTTCATTATCAGAATTATTAATTAAGGATTTTGCTTCAGCTAATGTGGTTGATAAATATGTTTTTTGAAGGGAAACAAGATTTTGAATTTTAGGCTTCAGGTTATCAAATTCATGTCTGTCTCCATCCTTAGTTGGACCTGAAATGATCAAAGGAGTTCTAGCATCGTCAATTAATACAGAGTCTACCTCATCAATAATAGCGTAATTATGCTTTCTTTGAACAATATCATCCAAAGAGTGAGACATATTATCTCTCAAATAATCAAATCCAAATTCATTATTTGTTCCGTATGTAATGTCTGCATTATATGCTCTCCTTCTCTCTGGTGAATTAGGTTTATGATGATCTATACAGTCGACTCTTAGTCCATGAAACTCAAATATTGGACCCATCCACGCACTATCTCTTTTTGCTAGATAATCATTAACGGTTACAAGATGAACTCCATCTCCTGTTAAAGCATTAAGATATATTGGTAAAGTAGAGACAAGTGTTTTACCCTCTCCTGTTTGCATTTCTCCAATTTTACCTTGATGAAGAACAATACCACCAATTAGCTGAACATCATAATGAATCATATCCCATAATACATTCTTACCTGCAGCATCCCATGAATTCTTCCATGTAGCACTATCACCATCAATAGTAACGTATGATTTTTTTGATCCTATCTCTTTATCAAATTCTGAAGCAGAAACTTTTAAAGATTCATTTTCATAAAATCTCCTTGCAGTTTCCTTAACTACAGCAAATGCCTCAGGTAATATTTCATCAAGAATTTGAGACTTTGTTTCTAGTAGATCTTTTTCAACTATTTCTACTTCACTAAATAATTTTTCTTTTTCAATGTTTGAGGATTCATTAGTTATTGATTCATTTAATTTCTTAAGTGAAGAAAATAATTCAGAGGTTTTGTCAGATATAATCTTCTTGAAATTATAAGTTTTGTCTCTTAACTCATCATTTGATAAAGATGACATTCCAATGAAATGTTTATTTATCTCATCAACAAGTGGAGTAAGCTTTTTAAGATCTTTACCTGATTTATCACCTAGAAAGACCTTTAAAAGTGAGTTAACAATGGACATGCTAATTTTTTTTCAAATTTATCAAAAAAATAACCAATAATGATTAAATAAGATTAATACTCATCTTCATTCCAGAGGTAATCTTCTTCTGTGGGATAGTCTGGCCAAATTTCTTCTATGGAATCATATACATCACCTTCATCCTCTAACGACTGAAGGTTCTCTACTACTTCTAGAGGAGCACCAGTTCTAATTGAAAAATCAATAAGCTCATCTTTTGAGGCTGGCCAAGGGGCATCACTTAAGTAGTTTGCAAGTTCTAATGTCCAATACATTCTTAATTTTTTTCAAAAATATATTAAAACTTCAATATTCCAAGAAAAAATTATTCTTTTAACTTAGAAAATGAAATTAGTAGAAGTAAAATTGAAATTAGAATACTTATTCTTGCAATGTAATCCCCATTCTTACTGTAAAAAGTTCTTTTATCAATTGTATATGCTTTGCCTGATAATGTACCTTTATCATCAAATGGTAATTTAGCTTGATATTCCCCAACCTCATTAATAATTGTAGAAACACCAGAATTTGCACTTCTAACAACATATCTTCTATTTTCTATAGCTCTTAATCTAGCATAACTAACTAAATGTCTGTGTCCAGGAGAATCAAACCACCAAGCATCATTTGTTATTATAGTAATAAAATTTGCACCTAAATCAACATATTCAGCGACGTACTCTCCATAAATAGTTTCATAGCAAACTATGGGTACAGTTTTTAAATCTTTATTTGAATGTTTAAATAATTTTCTATCAGATGGATGTTGAACTCCTTTTGAAACAGTAGTTCCACCTAGATCAATCATTACATTTCCAAGCAGTGGTTCAAGAAAAGACTTAAGAGGCATATATTCACTACCAACAACTAATTTAGTCTTATGATTGTATTCGAATCCTTGATCTGCAGAAAAATTTATTGAAGAATTATAGTAATCTACCCATAAATTATCTCTAACAAAATTTGCTGTTTTTGAAGGCTTATCCTCTTCATTTTGATATAATTTAAAAAATTGAATACCTGAGATAAGATTCGTTTTTTTAAATTCATCAAGCAAATTACTTAGACTATCATGAAGCTTGGTATATTCAAAATATTCTACATTTTCGCCATAACCTTCAGAAAAGAATGTTTCGGGTGCTATGACAAAATCATATTGATCTGATTTTAATTTATCATATGTTAGCTCTTTAAATGTTTCAAAATAATCAAGATTTGTTGATGAATTACCATATTTTGCTGCCCACGGATCTATTCGAGGCTGAGTTAATAAGACCTTGAACTCTTCACCTAATTTAACAGAAGGTTTAACTATAGAAGAAATTAAGATTGGAACACAAATCAAAACCGATCTTGCAAATAATCTTATATAAAATCTTCTTTTATCACCAAATTCATGAAAACTTTTTATTAGACCAAAAAGAAAAACATTAGAACATAATATCCAAAGGGTTCCTCCAAAACTTCCTGTGAATTCGTACCATTGAATCCAGTTTATTCTTTCAGAGAATACATTACCTAAATTGAGCCAAGGCCATGAGAACTCCCAATTTAAATGAAATTTTTCAAAAGAAATCCAGAATGTTATAAGGAACAAAAGTCCTGCTTTGAAGTCAATCTTCCTCTTTACTCTGCTGTATAATAAAAAGATAATTGAATAAAATGATGAGTTTACAACATTAGCAAAAATTGCCCCAGGTAAAGTTGTATATACAATCCACCATGTTGTTAAAAGATTCCACATTAGAAATGATAAATAGGAGTAAAAGAACAATCTAACATTCTTCTTTTGATAGCTATCCTTACTAATTATGTCTTCAACGTAAAGTAAAGGAATTAAACTTATAAATATTAACGGAGTAAATCCATTTATTGGCCATGAAGATGCTAATAAAATACCTGATAGTAAAGAATAAATGAGAAGTCTACTCACTTTAATAAGTTTAAATACTTTGTAATCTTAATATTACAATTTTTTTATAAATTGGAAACACAAATATCATGATAAAAGCCTTTATTCCTAATATTCTCACAGCACTCAATCTTTTATGTGGTTGTTTTTCAATTGCTTTCGCATTCCAATTTCAATTTGAAGTAGTTCTAATTCTTGTATTATTAGGAGTCTTTTTTGATTACTTAGATGGCATTGTTGCAAGAATTTTAAATGCTGAATCAGAATTTGGTAAGCACTTAGATTCTCTTTCTGATATTGTTACAAGTGGAGTTGTTCCAGGTATTATCGTATATCAATTATTTAAATTATCGGGAAATCGTGTTACAGATTTTAATTTGGACCTAAACTTAGAACCAATAATAAATTTAGATATAATTTTCTCAATCTCCCCGATTGCGTTTGTAGCTTTCATTATTACTTTAGGTTCTGCCCTTAGACTAGCTAAATTTAATACTATTGATTACACTGATGAGTTTGAAGGTTTGCCAACACCTGCTAATGCTCTATTTTTTGCCTCATTTCCTGTCTTGATGGAGCATTACTATTTTTTTGAATCTAAGGAATATTTTCTTAATAATTACACTTTAATTTTATTAGTTGTATCAAGTTTTACTCTTATGAATGTTCCCTTTAGACTATTTTCATTGAGAATTTCTTTAAGAAAATATGATTATAATATTTTTAAAATTCTTACTGTAGCTCTAAGTATACCAATAATTTTAATTTTTGGAATTGGTGGATTTTGTCTTATAATAATACTTTATCTTTTCTTAAATGTTTTAAGGAATCTTTGGTCTTTATTGTAAATTAAACTATATTTTTTTTCTTTTAAACTCAAAATTTTTACCCAAGTATACTTTTCTGACAATTTCATCTTTTGCAAGATCTTCTGGAATACCCTCCTTTAATATTTTTCCTTCAAACATCAAATAAGTTCGATCAGTAATTGCAAGTGTTTCTTGAACATTATGATCTGTAATAAGGATTCCAATGTTTTTCTTTTTCAAAACAGAAATAATTGACTGAATATCTTCAACTGCTATAGGATCAACACCAGCAAAAGGTTCGTCTAATAATAAAAAGTTTGGGTTATTTGCTAGAGCTCTAGCAATCTCAGTTCTTCTCCTCTCACCACCAGACAAAAGATCACCTCTATTTTTTCTAATGTTTATTAATCCAAACTCCTCCATCAATTGTTGAGCTTTCTCTTTCTGTTGATTTTTAGAAAGTTCTGAAAATTCTAAAACACCTAGTATATTATCTTCAACAGAAAGCTTTCTGAACACTGATTCTTCCTGAGCAAGATACCCTATTCCTTTTTGAGCTCTTTGATACATAGGGTATGAAGAGATAACTTCTTTATCAAGAAAAATATCACCTTGTTCAGGCTTTATTATTCCAACAATCATATAAAATGATGTGGTCTTTCCAGCACCATTTGGACCAAGTAGACCAACAATTTCTCCTTGATTTACTTCAATTGAAATATTATTAACTACTTTTCTTCCTCTGTAAGATTTTGATATGTCCCTTGCACTTAAAATCATCTAACAAATATTATGTATTTAATTTTTTATATCCAATTTTTGAAATAATAATACTTATTTCATAAAGTATTAAAATAGGTATACTTACTATAATTTGGCTTGCTATATCTGGTGGAGTAATTATTGCAGAAAGACTCAATACTATAACTAGAGCAAATTTTCTATTTCTTCTTAAAAAATCTGGAGTGACTAAACCTACTTTTGTCAAATAATGGATAATAATCGGAAGTTCAAATATCAAACCAGACGCTAGTACGGATGCTCTTAGGAGACCGATATAGCTACTTAAATCAAAATCATTGAAAACCTCTGAGCTAATGGTATAATTACCAAGAAAATTTATGGATAATGGTGTAACAATATAGTAGCCAAATAAAACACCAATAAAAAAAAGTAATGATGAAATAATAATAAAACCTCTAGCACCTTCTTTTTCCTTTCTGTATAACCCAGGGCTTATAAATTTCCAAAATTCATAAATTACATATGGAAATGAAATAATAAAACCAGCTAAAATAGATGTCCAAAGGTGAGCGGAAAATTGCCCTGAGACTGTTCTGCTTTGAACTCTAAATGGAAGTTCTTCAAAACAAAAGGCATTGCCACCGAATGATTGAGAAATTGAGCAAAATAATTCATAACTAACAAAGTTTCCTCTTTTAGGTCCAAATATTATTTGATCAAAAATTATGTCCTTTGCTAAAAATGCTACAACTGCTACTAATAAAACTGCAATTGTGGATCTTATAATATGCCACCTTAGCTCTTCTAGGTGATCTAAAAAAGACATGTCTTTCGAATTACTCATCGTTTATACCTTGTTTGATAATATCTAAAATATGAACGATTCCAATAAAACTATCATTATCATCAGTAACTAAAATCTGGCTAATATTATTTTTCTTCATAATTCTTAATGCTTCACTAGCCAAAATATCTGACTTTAAAACTTTAGGATTGTTGCCCATAAATTCAGAAGCTTTTATATCTTCTATATTCTTTCTTTTTTCAATTACTCTTCTTATATCCCCATCAGTAATTATTCCAACAATCTCTTCATCTTTTAACACTGCTGTAGCTCCATACATTTTAGATGAAACTTCATTTATAACTTCTGCAAAAGATGATAATGGATTAACTGTAGGTATTCTTTTATTATCAACTAGATTTTTTAATGAAAGATTAAGCTTCTTTCCTAAACTTCCAGATGGATGATATTCTCCAAATTCATTTGGAGAGAAACCCTTTAATTTTTGAATTGCCATTGCAATTGCATCTCCAACTGCAAGATGACAAGTTGTGCTGGTTGTTGGAGCTAAATTATTGTGACATGCTTCTTTTTCTATATCTGTATGGATAAACATATCAGACATTTTATCAAGAGACGAACCTTTTTGACAAGATATACCAATGAGTTTAATGTTAGCTTTATTTAAGTAGTTTGAAAGAGAAATTATTTCATTTGATTCACCACTTTTAGATAGACAAATTACTATATCCTCTTTTCCTATAACACCCATATCTCCATGAAGAGCATCTCCGAGATGTAAAAAAATTGATTTTGATCCAGTGGAATTTAAAGTTGCTGATATTTTCATTCCAATAATTGCACTTTTACCTATACCTGTTAAGACTATCTTACCTAGACAATCCTTAAGTAATTCAACAATCTTACAGAAGTTTGAATCTATAATCTTTGAGAGATTTGAAATAGATTTGGATTCCAGATTTAATGTATCAAGTGCAGTATTTTTAATAATTTCGGAATTAGTCAAAATGGGATTTTTTTTTAAATTATATAGTACAAATTTATAAAATTTGAAACAACCATATTTTGGATAACTTAAAATTAAGTTTAAAGAAACACTTTGGTTTCAATGAATTTAAAAACCATCAAGAATCTGTTATAAAAAATCTTCTTGAAGGAAATGATTCCTTTGTGATTATGCCAACAGGTGGTGGTAAATCACTTTGTTATCAATTGCCAGCATTAATAATGGATGGTACAGCGATTGTTATATCTCCTCTTATTGCTCTAATGAAAAATCAAGTCGATCTAATTAGAGCAAGTAGTACAGATTATTCAACAGCTCATGTTTTAAATTCAACTTTAACCAGTCAGGAGGTTTTGAATGTAAAAGAAGATGTTGTAAATAATAAAACTAAATTACTGTATATAGCACCTGAGACTTTATCTAAAACTGAAACTATAGATTTTCTAAAATCAATAAAAATTTCATTCCTAGCTATAGATGAAGCTCATTGTATTTCTGAGTGGGGGCATGATTTTAGGCCAGAGTACAGAAAGATTAGAGAAATAATAGAACTAATTGACAATAAGTTAAAAATAGTAGCCCTGACTGCAACAGCAACTCCAAAAGTACAAGATGACATAGTCAAAAATTTAAAAATAAATAACTCAAAAGTTTTTAAATCTTCATTCAATAGACCAAACTTATTTTATGAAGTAAGGGGAAAAAATGAATCAACAGATTTAGATTTAATTAAATTTATAAAATCAAAACCTAATCAATCTGGAATAATTTATTGTCTTTCAAGAAAGAAAGTTGAGGGTCTATCTGAATTACTTAATATTAATGGAATCAATAGTTTACCCTATCATGCTGGATTAGAAAAAAAAATTAGAGAAGAAAATCAAGATAAATTCCTGAGAGATGATTGTAGTATTATAGTTGCTACTATTGCTTTTGGAATGGGGATTGATAAACCTGATGTTAGATTTGTAGTTCATTATGATGTTCCTAAAAGTATTGAAGGTTACTATCAAGAAACAGGTAGAGCCGGTAGGGATGGAATTGTAAGTCATTGTCTAATGTTTTATTCAGATGAAGATGCAGACAAACTGGAAAAATTATTATCAAAAAAGAAATCCTCTGAAAAAGAGGTTGGGATAATGCTTTTAAAAGAAGTCAAAAACTTTGCAAAGTCATCAATTTCAAGAAGAAAATATTTATTAAGTTATTTTGGAGAAAAATATGATCCTAACATTCATAACGACTCAAGTATGGATGATAACTCAAAGAATCCTAAAGAAAAAATTAATGCTATTGAAAAGCTTAAGTTCCTAATTTTTAATTTTTTTAAGTCTGATAAAAAAATCTCATTTAAGGAATTGATAAATGCTCTACCTGTAGAGGATGAAAATGAAATTACAAGAGATTTTTGGAAAACTTTAATTACACATTGTATTGTAGATGGAATATTAATTAGAGATATAAATGACATAGGATCTCTGAAGATAACTGATTATGGAAAACAATACTTAAATGAGCAAGATAAATTTGACATATCTATTGATAACGATTTTAGTGTTGAAAATAGACCTAAGCATACTAGTGTGAAAACAGGAGTAATTGATAATAACTTAATGAATAAGTTAATTATACTAAGAAAAGAAATTGCAAAAAAGAACTCTTTACCCCCATATGCAATTCTTCAAGAATTCTCTTTAGAAGATATGACATACAAGTATCCAACATCAATTAAGGAATTTAAAAATATCAATGGTGTAGGTGAAGGAAAAGTTAATAAGTTCGGTAATTATTTTATCAAACTTATAAAAGAATATATTGAGGATAATCAAATTCAAAAACCAGATGAATTAGTTTTAAGAACTTCAGGTAAAAAATCATCAAAAAAGCTTTCTCTTATTCAAAATATTGATAAAAAAATACCTTTAGATGAAATTAGCGACTCTAGAGGAATTGAGTTCAATGAATTGTTGTCAGAACTTGAAAGCATTGTTTTCTCTGGGACAAAATTAGACATTGATTACTATCTTGAAGAAATACTTGATGAAGATCAGCAAGAAGAACTGAAAGAATATTTTTTAGAATCTGAGAGTGAGGATATCTCAGATGCTCTAAAAGAGTTTGATGGAGATTATGATGAAGAAGAACTTAGACTATACAGAATAAAATTTCTTAACGATGTCTCAAATTGACTACATAATATTTGAGTGAAATAGCATATTAAGAAGAATTCTGTTTGTGCCAAACCAAAATGCTCTGAAATTTGTATTATCAGTCATCAACAAAATCTTACCTTTTCCACTCCTAATAACTTTAAATGGAACAGAATTTTTTAACAGTGATATGTTTTCTTCTGAAATATATCCACTCATTAACGGATTAGATGAATATGATATAGGATTATTAAAGCTCTGTTCACTTTTACTCATGTAAACATTTGAATTTCTAAATAATGGAAGAGTGTTGGATTCAATTCCATAATTTACAGGGTGACTTCTGTCAATATTTGATTCAAAAATCGCACCACCAGTTTGTTGAGCCCCATAAAACTTTTGTCTATCTGAAAAAGAAACTCCTGAAGCTTTTAAGTCATTAGTTAAAAACTCTATCTCATTTAGATTATTAGACACCCATTTTACAGAGTTTCTATAAGCAATAAGGTTACCACCTTCGTTAATATAATTATTTATTTGTTCTGATCTTATCTTTGACCCATTGTAATCAGGAAGTATAATATGAGAATATTTACTAAGATCAATGTATCTAAGATCATCTACATCAAGCTTAGCAATAGGTATATTATATCTTGTGTCTAGTAAGTGCCATATTTCACCTGCGTCATAACTTCTAACACCATCACCAACAATTAATGCTATTTCAGGTTGATTTACATTTATGAAGTAATCTGATCCAAGGTCAATACCAGAAGTTATTCCGGTAGATTGAGACTTAAAGTTTATATTGTACTTTTTTGCTATTTCTAGTAATTTGTCATAAATATCTTCTGAATTAATACTTTGATTTTGAACAGGAATAAGATAAGTTCCATAATCAAACTCTTCACCGTTAATTGAGAATTTCCTTGTTGCAGTTTTAATTCTTAAACCTTCTTTAATTAAATGATATACAGCAGCCTGTGCGTAATATTCATGTGGTTCAAATAAGTATGCATAATTGGATTTAGAATCAACATTTCCTACTGGTTTATTTGTCTCTGAAACTTCCTCTCCAAACAACTTAGAAACACTAGATTTACTAAGATTATCTGTATATGAGTAATTTACGTTAAATGCTAAAGGAAATGTCCACGCCGATACGTCATAAAATAAGCTATCCTTAAATTCAGTTTGAGTATAAAACATAGCATTTATAAGTGTCCTTTTTGGTTGATTCATTGGAATTATAAAACTATTGTCTTTTGTGAATTTTTTTCCATTTAAAACAACATCTTCAGAAATCTTATTAAACTTAATTTTATGGCTATTTAATAAATCTGCAAGATGATAAACTGTAGATTCATCTTTTAACTTTCCAAAAACTATATTATCACTTGAATTTGGATTTAATTCAATTTGATCATCATAAAAATCTTTCATGTAATTTAAAAGCTTGACTCTCATATTTTTTGCAGCTTCAAGTGTAGAAAAGGCAGCAGTTAGTTGATTTCTTATAGTAAAAGGAAAAGTCAATAAACCGTTAACACTTTCTTGAATATGCCCCCTTGAACTCCCCTGTTCAAAAAGAATTCCTATACTTCCGTTTGCATCAGGATAAGTAGAGGCTTTACCAAAAAAGAAATCATCGTAATCTTCTTCAGAATAATATAGTGAGCCAATTGAGTTTAGTGCTTTTTCATGGTATGTTCCAATCTCTCTTGTCAGAGCTTGATTTATATCTGATATAAGAGGGTTTTTTCTTTCAGGAACACCAGGTTGAAAGAAAAATGATGAATTTGTTCCCATCTCGTGGTGATCAGTTAGAATGTTTGGTAACCATTCAGTAAACGTCTTTACCTTGGCATTTGTTTCAATAAGCTGATTTGGAAGCATATCTCTGTTTAGATCGAACCAGTAATGGTTTGTCCTTCCTCTTGGCCAATATTGATTATACTCTCTGTCATTTGGATCAGCGGTTAAACTTTGATTCTTATTACTGTTTGCCCATTGAGAAAAACGCTGAAGACCATCAGGATTAAAACTTGGATCTAAAAGAATTATAGTATTTTCAAGTAATTCTATGGTTTCTTGAGAATTACTAGCTATTAAATGATACATTAAAGGTAAACTTGCATTTGAACCACTTGGTTCATCACCATGCACTGAGAACCCTTGATATACGACTATTGGCATATTAGATACATCAATATCTTTATTCTTGGAATTTGAAAGTTCTAAATGTTCTTTTCTTATATCCTCTAATCTTGAATGATTTGACTCACTCGTAATTATCATTAACCATGAAGTTCTATTCTCATATGATTTACCTCTATTTACTAGTTTAACTCTATTAGATGCTTTTGAAATCTCTTGAACATAATGACTTAATTTATCATGGCTAACGTGGAATTCTCCAACCTCATGTCCAATAACACTCGAAGGAGTAGGTATGGACTTGTTATATTCACTTAGATCTCCAAGGTAATAATCAAGACCGACCTGAGCATTTAAAAATAGTGATGGAATTAAAAGTAATAAGAGTTTTTTCATAATGTTTTTTATTTACTGATCGTCGTTTTCGAAGTCAACATCAGCAAAGTCTTTTTCTTCATCGTTATTAACTGATTCTACAGATTCTTCTTTTTCTTTTTTTGAATCAAAGTCTTTGTCATGTTTTTCACTTATTACTTCAGCACCTTTTTTATCGATGATAAAATCACAAGTTTCTTTAAGTGAATTATTAAATTCATCAAAATCTTCTTTATACAAATAGATTTTATGCTTTTTATAGTAAAAAGTCCCATCTTCATTTGTAAACTTTTTACTTTCAGTTATTGTTAAATAATAATCTCCAGCCTTAGTTTCTCTTACATCAAAAAAATAAGTTCTTCTTCCAGCTCTTAATGCTTTCGAGAATATCTCTTCAGCATTAAATTCATTTTGATTTTCCATAATATAATTTTAGTCAAATATAATCAAATATACTAAGTAATCTCAGTGTTTTGCTTGTTGAATAATTCCTTGTAATAACCATCAATTTTTATTAGATTTTTATGAATACCTTCTTGAATAATCTTACCATTTTCAAGAACAATAATTTTATCAGCATGCTTAACACATGAAACTCTATGGCTAACAATTATAACTGATTTATTCTGAAAATTATTTTTTAAGTTTTTAATTAGTCTTTCTTCTGTATCTGCATCTAGTGATGAAAAGCAGTCATCAAAAAGGTAAAGTGCTGAATCTTTCACAAAGGATCTTGCTATTGAAACTCTCTGAACCTGACCTCCTGATAATGTAACACCTCTCTCACCAAGTATTGTTTGATATCCATTTTCAAATTTGGAAATCTCTGAGTCAATTTCAGATAGCTTTGCAGCTTTTTTAACTTGACTTTCTGTTGCATTTGGATTACCAAATTGAATATTCTTAAATATACTCTCTGAAAACAAAAAATTATTTTGTGGAACATAGCTAAAAAGTTCCCTTAAGTTATTAATCTTAAATGATTTAATATCTTTTTCATTATATAATATTGATCCTTGATTTGGATCATAAACTCTACAGATAAGATCTAATAATGTAGTCTTTCCAGAACCAACTTTTCCAACTATTCCAAGCGTTTTTCCTTTATCAATTTTTAGATTAAATGAATTTAAAACTTTTATTCCCGTTTGAGGGTATGTAAATGAGACATTCTTGAATTCAATATTTTTTGAATTTTTATCTTTTAGACTATAGTTACCATTATCTAAAGATGATTTAGAATCTAAAAATTCATTAATCCTTTTTTGAGATGCTTCTGCTTGTTTAACTATTGATGTAACCCATCCTACAAGAGTCACAGGCCATGTTAACATGTTTACATAAATTATGAACTCTGCTATTACTCCAATTTCTATGTTACCATTAATAAATTCTCTACCACCAATAAAAATTACAATTAAATTACTGAGTCCAATTAAAAAAAGAATGATTGGAAAAAACCATGCTTGAATTTTAGCAAGGCTTAAATTATTTTTAAAACTCATAAATGCATAGCCATGAAACTTATCAAAAATAATATCCTGAATATTAAATGACTTTAGTACAGATATTCCGCTAAAACTTTCTTGAGAATATGTAGATAGATCAGATAAACTCTCTTGAACTTTTGTGCTTTTAATATTTATCAGATTGCTGATTCTATAGATAAAAACTGATAAAATCGGAAGAGGTAACAGGCTAAAAAAAGTTAGTTTAGGTGCAACGCTAAACATGTAAGTGATAATTACAATAAAAAGAACTATTGCATTGGTTCCGTACATTATTACTGGCCCATAATACATTCTTACTTTACTTACATCCTCACTTATTCTATTCATTAAATCACCTGTTCTGTTTCTTTTATAAA
>Ga0255766_10002330_pt1 | contig 16889 bp, 10 predicted proteins | sample 071ome_23_FD_179966 | JGI IMG/M metagenome (GOLD analysis project Ga0255766, IMG submission 179966) | Coastal salt marsh microbial communities from the Groves Creek Marsh, Skidaway Island, Georgia - 071403BT metaG (version 2) | ecosystem: Environmental > Aquatic > Marine > Intertidal zone >... | reverse complement strand
ACATTTTGGTCACTTAAAATTTGGTTATTTGACAATTGGCATCACCAAGGGATGGCCGGCTTTGTGAATAAATAAGGTTAGTCAGTTTCTACGCGCCGCACATTTTAAAGCCCCCTCGCAGGCGATGTCAGCATCGCCGCAGTTTTTTCGGCCAGCATATAGACACAAGCATTGATGTTGCCGGAGATTGTTTTTGGAAACACAGATGCGTCAACAACCAGCATGTTATCAACACCGCGAAGCCTTAAATCAATGTCAAGAGGCGCGCTGTTTTCAGGGCCCATCCGGCACGTTCCACAAGGATGATGGGCGGTGACTGCCGTTTGCCGTATCCACTCAATTCGTCTCTTGCGATCAGAGGGTATGGGGCTTTGCTCGTCTGCGATGAATTCCTGCATCGCTGGAGCATTCGCCAGGGTCATTGCAATTTCTATACCTTTAAGCATCCGCTCAATATCTTCCGGCTCATTGAGATAGCGGCCATCAATTTTTGGGGGTTTTAATGGATCATCGCTAAGCGCTTCAACAGTGCCATGACTGGCGGGGTGCAGCAAGACTGGCCGAATGCCAAAGCCGTCTTCATAGCCAGAAGAAATCAGCGGCCACCATGGGGCAGCGTCCTTTGGTGCACCACGGAATAGGAATTGGATGTCAGGAACTAACGCACTGGGATTAAGCTTTGCAAACCCATGCATGGCGCCGGGTAATTTCGTTGCCGGTCCCTTGCCAAAAAGCGCCGCCCGAGGAAAATTAAAACCGATGCGGTCAAGCCGCATATTATGGTGAAACTCACCCTTGTCCTTGCGGCAAAAGTTAATTTGCACCGCCATGTGATCGCGATAATGCCGCCCTACATCTTCAGATTTGATCAACAAAGGAATATTGGCTCGTTTCAACACTGCCTCAGAGCCGATACCTGATTGCATCAGGATATGAGGCGTGTGAAACGCTCCTGCGGAAAGAATCAGAGTACCACCAATTTTGAGCGATCGATGCTGGTTACGCCGTGTCACCAGATCAAGCTCGTCGGCATGATTGTTCTTTAATTTTATCCGCGCTACATGAGTGTTGGTTAAAATATGGAGGTTGCTGCGTTGCAGATGTTTGGCAAGGTAAGCGCTCCATGCGGTAACCCTATAGCCGTTGCCTATGGTTTGCTGACTACGCGCAAATCCCTCAAGCGGCGCCAAATCTGGTAAAGCATTATAATCGTCAATGACCTCATAACCGCATGACATGACTGCCTTGAACCAAGCGTCATATAAAATGTCTGTGGATTTCGCCGGCGAAACTGTTACCGGCCCGTCGATGCCACGGCGGCTGGTCCGCGGCCCTGTCCAGTTTTCAACTTTTCTGAAGAATGGCTCCACTTCGTCAAAAGACCACCCGTCACAGCCAGCATCTCGCCAGCCATTATAATCAGCTGGCGCACCTCGCACATAAGACATCGCATTGATTGATGATGAACCGCCGAGAAGCTTTCCGCGCATAAGTTCAATTTCGCGATTATTAAGGCTAGGGGTTTTGCTGCTGTTCAAGTGCCAATCAAAAAGCCGGCGGCTCCATATTTTGCCGACACCGATTGGCACGCGAATCAACGGATGCTGGATCAGGTGACCAGCTTCGATCATCAGAACTGAGCAGGCGCTATTTTCTGAAATACGGGAGGCAAGCACGCAACCAGCAGATCCGCCGCCAATAACGACAAAATCAAATTCAAGCATTGATAAATCGTCAATGTCAGCAACGATTGGCATAGAATTTTACTTTCACCTAGCGTCAGGCTTGCACAGCCTTTCGGTAAAGACCCAAATCAATAAAATGTTCGGCTGGGCTAATTGGCACTGTGCCGATACCATACTTTGATCGTAATGCGATGACCTGATCCATGCCTGCATCAAGCAGTGCAGCCGCCGGGGTAAGGCCCGATGTCGGCGAGGTAAGGCTGTTCATCACTGCTGTCATTGCTTTTGGTTTGATTTGTGGCATACGTGATCCAAGGATGGTCTTTGCCGCAGCTTCATTCATCGGGTCAAGAATCCATGCAAGCCCGTCAAGATAAGCCCTGATAAAAGCGTCTATTTTTTCTGGTTGGCTTGCCAGCACTGAGCGTGTTGTTGCAATAACGCCACCCTGATATTCAGAATAAAGATCGGTTGATTGTGCAATGACATTAAATCCATCGAATCGGGCAAGGCTGGTAAAAGGTTCGATTGTTAATGTGCCCGCGTGAGTTCCGTCTTTTACCGATTGCCAGCGCTGGGGTGTCGCGCCAACAGCAATAAAATCGACGTCACTTTGAGCAACGCCAGCTTTTTCCAACATATCAAACAGAACGAATGCGAAGCCGGTACTAAGGGCATCAAGTGCAATGGTTTTTCCTGCCAGATCGGCAAGATTTTTGATAGAGGGTGCGGTCACCAAGCTAAGCTCAAGCTGGGTTGCCCCCATGATGACAACATAGTCAGGGTTGATGCCCGCTTTAGCAGCGCCCTGACCCGAACCATAAGCAACGACGTTATCAAACGCGGTACAAATAATATCAAACTCACCAGCTGCAGTTTTTTCTGCCTGATAGATTGAGCTCGGGGTTAATTCAAGCTCAACATCAAAACCACGTTGTTGAAACTGTCCATGTTCAATCGCCGCAAATGTTGGTAGGTTTGGTGCGCCGGGAAAGGCAATAACTCGAATTGGACTGTTTGACATGGGCTGATTACTCTTCTTTAAGCGTTCATGAAAATTGATGAATTGGCAGTTATGTCTGGTTTTTTTGTTAAGCCTGAGGCTTTTGATTAGACGGCAAGCGTGCAGCTTGTAGAATTTTCCAGATGCGTTGCGGCGATAATGGCATAGCGATATCCTCAATGCCGAAATCGGCTAACGCATCGACCACAGCATTCACAATGGCCGCCAACGCCGGTGTTGTTCCACCTTCGCCCCCCGCCTTGATCCCAAGCGGGTTTGTTGGCGATAACACTTCGGCAATTTCGGTCTTGAAGCTGGGAAAATCAGCAGCGCGTGAAATCGCATAATCCATCAATGAACCGGCCAGTGGCTGGCCAGAGCTATGATCAACAAAGCAATGTTCAAACAATGCTTGCCCCGCGCCCTGCACAATACCGCCATGCGTTTGGCCATGAACAATTAGCGGGTTGATACAACGTCCAACATCGTCGATCGTGCTGTATCTTGTCACTGTGCTAGAGCCTGTTTTAGGGTCTATTTCGATTTCGCAAATCGCCGTTCCATTTGGATATACTGGCGCGTGCATCTCGTTCTTGTGGACAACTTTAAGGACGCCGTGACTTTCAATGGTCTGGATCGCAATATCATTAAATGTGAATTGATGATTGGTTGCACGCACCACAAACACACCATCCAAGAACTCAATCTCGTCACGCGAACAATCAAGCGTTTCGGCAAGTCGTCCCCGGCATTCGGCAATCAAATCGTCACAAGCGAGCCCAATGACCGTTGCCGCATGGCGCATTGACCGCCCAGAATGTGTGCCGCCACCAACAGTAACAATTTTTGTGTCACCTAAGATGATGTTGATGTTTTCCACAGGAAATCCGGTGAGGTCGGCAGCAACCTGAGCAAAGCTTGTCTCATGACCCTGACCACTTGGTTGCGTGCCAATTACCAGATCAACAAATCCATCCGTTTTCACAGTGATCTCAGCCTGTTCACGCGGAGACCCAATTGAGGATTCCACATAATTGGCCAACCCCCGGCCCAGCAATAGGCCGTTTTCGGCTGCTTCTTTTTTGCGGAGTTCAAACCCATTCCAATCAGCAAGCCGTAAAGCCCGGTCCATATTGATCTCATATTCACCGCTGTCATAGCGTGATCCGACCGCATTGACATATGGCATTGCCGATGGAGGGATCAGGTTTTTACGCCGCAGTTCCAGCGGGTCGAAGCCAAGCCGGCGCGCCGCAATTTCGATGATTCGCTCAATGGCATATGTAACTTCAGGGCGGCCAGAGCTGCGATAGGCTTGGGTTGACATAGTATTGGTAAAGACCGCGCGCGCCCGCAATAAAGCAGCTGGAACATGATAGGAACCGGTGATTAGGCCAGACCCTTTGCCAAGCGGCGATAGCGATACGCAATGCGCGCCAACGTTTGAAATATTATCACATTTCAAACCGAGAAATTTGCCCGTTTCGTCAAGCGCAAGCGCTATCCGTGTGATCAGATCGCGGCCCTGATAGTCGGTCAGGAACGACTCGGTGCGTGTTGCTGTAAACTTGACTGGCCGGTTGATTTTTTGCGCAGCAAACAGTACCAGAGCAAATTCGATATAAACCCGGTTTCGGGTACCAAAATTTCCACCAACATCGGGTGAGATAACCCGAATTTCAGATGTATCAATCCCAAGTACGGTAGCAATTTCACTTTGTTGCCGCACTGCACCGCCACTACCCGCAACCAGCGTAAACAGCCCGGTTTCAGCATCGTAACTGCCAAGCGCGCTTCGTGGTTCCATGGTAACACCGGTTACCCGCTGAACATGGAATTCATGTTCGACAATGTGTGTTGCCGTTGCAAAGGCCTGTTCTGTTGAGAGCGCATCACCGAACTCAGTATCAATCAGGATGTTGTTTTCGATATGCCCGTATAATTGTGGCGCACCGGGTAGGATGGCGTGTTTTGACTCGGTCACGTGCGGCAGAACAGAATAATCGACAGATACTGCTTCAATCGCATCAAGTGCTTGCTGCAAGCTCTCTGCAACAACCATCGCGACAGCCTCGCCAACATAACGGACACGGTCTTCTGGCAAAAGATAATGCGGATCGATGGCTGGTTCAGTGCCATCTGGAGCGCGGAGTTTAAGGTCATATTTTGTGCTCGGAACGGGGTTATGCGGGATTGGTCCAAGCCCAGCCTTGCGGATTTCAGCGCCTGTAATAACTGTCAGCACGCCGGGCATCGCCATTGCGGCGGTGGCGTCTATTTTGTTGATTGTAGCGTGCGGATGCGGAGAGCGAACCATTGCGGCAAAGCTTTGATCGGGCAAAGTGAAATCGTCAGTAAATCGTCCAGAACCTCTGAGCAGGCGCTGATCTTCCTTGCGCCGCAATGGCTGGCCTATTTTAGAGACCACAGATTCGCTGAAACTTTTTACAACGGCAGCTGTTTCAGGCGGCGGAACAATAAATTTGTCCATGTAAAGCGACCTTTCCCTTTCTTAAAACTATTACCGTTTCCTAATCATGTCAGGTTCTGTTCATGCACCATCAACTAGGCAAACTCATCCACGCTAGGGTAAAGGCTTTCGCATCTCTAATTCTTTGTGGTGTGTCAGCAAATTGAAACAATATTTTTATTGTATTAATGTATGACAATGAATCTGTTTTGTCTATACTTGGAAGCGGCAAACAAAAGCTTTGGTGAAACGTTTTTAAATATTTTTTCGAGAGATTAACTTATGACAAAAATTGGCCAATCTCAGCTTCGAATTGAGGATGACCGCCTTTTAAGAGGCCAAGGTCAATTTACCGATGACATCAGGCAACGCGATGATGCCATTTTGGTATTTGTTCGATCACCGCACGCTGCTGCTCGCATTGTCAAAATAGATCTTGATCATGCAAAGGCGGTCGAGGGCGTAATTGCTATTTTTGGTTGGGACGAAATGCGCGCCAGCAATGCTGGCAGTTTTAGGCCACGCGCGCAGTTTCCTGGCCCTGATGACGGGGCAATGCGGGCGCCGCCGTTCACCCCTTTGGCGGATGGATATGTTCGCTATTGCGGCGAACCAATTTTAGGTATTATTGCAAAAGACAAGGCCAGCGCTGAATCAGCTCTTGAGGCTGTGGATATTCTCTTTGAAACCTGTTTGCCGGTGATCGATATTGAACATGCTCGTGCGGATGATGCGGCAAGTGTTTGGGATGTCTATCCGGATAATCGGTGCTTTTATTTTGAAAAGGGTGATGCTGCGAGAGTTAAGCAGGTAAATGAAAAAGCTGCGCATATCATCGAACATCAATTGAAAATTTCCCGGGTGACCGCTGCTGCTTTGGAACCGCGTGCGCTCCGCGCCAGCTTCGACCAAAAAACTGGTACGTATCGGCTTGAGGTTGGCACTCAAACGCCAAACCGTATCCGCCCGGATCTTGCCACAGTATTGGGGATAGTGCCCGACTCAATCGAAATTATTGCGCAGGATTGTGGTGGCTCTTTCGGCATGAAAAACACCGCTTTCCCCGAATATGCGGTTGGTTTATGGGCGGCACAGCAATACGGTCTTGCTATATGCTGGCGTGCCTCGAGGCTGGAATCATTTCTTAGTGACACCCATGCGCGCGAGCAAATAGCAGATGTCGCGCTTGGGCTTGATGATAGCGGAAATTTCCTTAGCCTTGATGTTCGGGTCACAGCAAACCTTGGAGCCCATATTGGGCCATCGACCATCCATCCTGTAGTCAGTAATATTGGTGGTATAATCGGTGTTTATAATATTCCAGCCAGCCATGTGCGAGTCGACGGTGTGTTCAGCAACACACAAAGCGTATCGCCATATCGAGGTGCTGGACGACCTGAGGCGACGTATATTATTGAACGTGTGATTGATGTTGCTGCCGAAAAACTGGGCTTTGATAAAGTTGAATTGCGTCGCCGTAATATGATTCAGTCGGCGCAGATGCCATTTAATACTGGGCTGGTTTTCACCTATGACAGCGGTGATTTTCCCGGACTTCTTGAAACGGCCGTGAACGCAGCAGATTGGGCTGGTTTCAAGAGCCGTCAGCTGGCCAGTGAATCGCGAGGTAAATTGCGCGGTTTTGGTATTGCCAGCCCCATTGAAATTGCCGGTGGACCAGAGCGTAAACCCCACTCTGAATTTGCGCGCGTGACGGTATCGCCAGACGGAAGCGTTGTATTGGTGAGTGGGTCATCTGATTCCGGGCAGGGCCATGCTACCGTTTTTGCTCAGATCATATCCTCCAAACTTGGTCTTGACCCCTCATCTATTTCACTGGTCGCCGGCGATACCAGAGAGGCGCCGAATGGAACGGGAACCTTTGGCTCTAGAACCGTTGCTGCGGCTGGAACATCAATTGTCAAATGTGCTGACGGCTTAATAGAAATCCTGCAAGGTGCGGCAGCGGATGCATTGGATAGCGACATTAGTGAGATTTCTTTTGAGAATGGCTATTACAGAACTAACAGGAGTAACCGTTCAATCGATTTTATTGATCTGGTGCGCCAGAGTTCCACTTCGATCAGCACTGAATTTGATGGCAGTGCAGATAATGCAACCTTTCCAAACGGGTGTCACATCTGCGAGGTGGAGATTGATCCTACTACCGGTAAAGTTGACGTCATGTCATATCTAGTTGTGGATGACGTTGGCACCGTGATTAACCCAGAATTGTTAAAGGGGCAAATTATCGGCGGTGTTGCCCAAGGGCTGGGTCAGGCACTTATGGAACAGGTGGTTTATGACCCCGGAAATGGGCAGCTTGTATCTGCAAGTTTTATGGATTACGCGATGCCGCGCGCGGTTTCACTGCCGCCCGTCCAAGTGATAAGTCAGCCAGTGCCAACAAACAGCAATCCGCTGGGCGCAAAAGGTGCTGGTGAGGCTGGCACTGTGGGGGCATTGGCTGCGGTTATGAATGCAGTTTGCGATGCGCTGTCGAGTGCAGGTGCCTGCCCAATTGATATGCCCGCAACGTCTCAGTCAGTGTGGTCGGCGCTGCAAGCGGCTGGTTACAAAAAGGCCTGATCCATTAGCTATTCGGGCTGATCTGCGTCAGACGTCATCAAGGCCGAGGCCGAGGCGTTTATGACATGACGCCGGGCAGCTTCGGAGGCGGCGGTAACATCGCGCTTTTTGATTGCGTTCATCAATGCTTGCAATTCAATAATACTTTGTTTTTGACGTTCTTTGCGAACCACAGATCGGTTGCGCAGTTGCGCCGTCCTTAGGGTTAGGCGAGACAATATATTGCGGGCAATCTGATTTTGAGCAATCTCGCAGATGTGGTTATGCCAGCGTGCTTTGGCTTGCGAAATGGCTAAAAAGGTTCCTTGGTCATAGGCTGCAATCAATTCTGCAAAGATCGATTCGAGCGTAAGAAGCTGGGCATCAGTTGCATTTTCTGTAAATTGCTGAAAGATCAGAGCTTCAATCTGCGCACGAATGCGGTAAATATTGGCAGCATCATGAAGCGAAATTTTAACAACGGTTAATCCGCGCGCCGAAACCCTGGCCACAATACCTTCAGCCTCAAGCTCACGCAAAGCCTCTCGCAACGATGTGCGGCTTACTTCGAGACGCTCACATAAATCTTTTTCAATAAGACGGTCACCGGGTTTTAAAACGCCATGTTCGATAGCATGCCGAATCGATTCAATAATTTTCGACCTGAGTGGTGCTGACTCAACGCGAATTGGCGCCAAACTCTCTTTTGAATTTTTTTCTATCATTACCAACAATTCAATTTTTGTTCAAATATCACTGTAAACGAAATAGGCAATTTCAAGCGCTTCAAGCAGTTTAGATTACAAGGATCCATAACCACATGCCGTTCAGCAAGAGACTCTAATAAGCCCCATGATAGTCACTGGCCTTGCTACGACATGAAATCCAAACCTTTTTATCAGTTTACCACCTGCTTTTGAAAACAATGTCACCATTAGAGACGCTAATATCCTAGCAAATAAAATTCGCGTCAAATGATAGCTTGCTAAACAAGTGGTTTCCGCATTCATTGCTATTTAGGGAATGTCTCATTTTTTTGCCACCCATCTGTTAGGAAGATATAATCACAATCGCTCACGCACATTCATACAAGACCAAGACTATCAGCGGCCGCAACAAACGGTAATTTGGTCACGCTCACTTTTCAAATTCACGGACTGGTGTCTCGGGTTTCATGCCGCCCTTCTGGCCGGTTTCAGTCAGCAAACCATTTGCTTCCCAGTCACCTGCTACCGCACGGTCGGCATAGTCAGTCCACTGCTGGGACCAGTCACCAAGTTCATAGCCATGCCATGGAGGTTGTGGGGTTAGGCGTGGCAGTTGCAGTTCTTCCCAGATCACTTTTGCGCGCACCATAAACTCTTCTCTTGGTAGCGCTAATGGTGGCATGTCGGCCTTCAGCGTTGCGTCGATCATAAGAGTTGCATCGGTCCCTGTGCGTCCTGACTTTGGCCCATGTCCGCCCGATCGATAAGGTGTTACATGAACATCTGTCGAGATGTTTGACCGATAAGCAATCGACCAGAAAATTGCATCTGCATTATTTGGGTCAATATCCTCAGAAACGGCAATTACCACCTTGCCGCATTGCGCCTGCAAAGAGGCAGCTGCCTGTAAACCCCGCCAAACTTCCGTTTGTGGCACACTTCGATCAAATTGAAGAAAAATAACTTTTCGTATATTCGTCAGCGGCTCATGCATGACGACTCGCTTGATCCCTTTAATGTTAAAAGTCTTTTTCAGGTGCCCAAGAAATAGTGGTTCATAGGCCACCTTTTTCAGGGTTGAGCTTTCGCTTGGTGTCACCTGACTAATAATGGAGATGAAAACGGGTTTTCGGCGCATCGTTATTGCCGTTACCTTCATCGACATATTAAAGTCTTCCAATGCCACATGCCCATGGCTCTCGCCAAACGGCCCCTCTGGCTCTAGGTAACTAGTCGCTATTTCACCTTCGATCACAATTTCAGCATCGGCAGGCACCTCTAGATCGACTGTTTTACAGCGTGTTGTCCTAACTGGCGAGCCAATTAGTCCTCCCGCAACCGCCATTTCATCTTCGTCGATTGGGAGTTTTTGCGGCCCCGTAAACAAGATTGCCGGCGCACAGCCAAGCACAATCGCTACTGGCATAACCTCGCCGCGGCTTTGATATTTCAACCAATGCTGATAGCCGCCTGCTCCACCAAGTCGGCTAGCCATGCGAACGCCTAAACGATCACGCGCCTTCAACTGGGCGCGATATGTGCCCATATTACGCACGCCGGTTTCTGGATCTTTTGTAACAACAAGTGTTGCTGTTAAATACGGCGCGGCATCAAATCCTGGCGTTGAAATTGGAACTGGAAGTGATGCGAGGCCACCGCCCGGGCGGGTCAGGTCATCACCTGTTATAACTACTTCCTGACATGGAGCGTCATCGACCGCCACGGGCTGAATTGGACTATCCATGGCGCGGTTCCAAACATCGCCGATTTCCTCAACCGGGACGCCAAGCCCTACGGCATAGATCTCAGGGTTTGCTGCCAGTGCGCCAACAACCACTGGCATATCATAGGTTTTGCCGCTGGCGTCTGTAACATTGTTGAATAAAAATGCTTTGCGATCTTCGGACGGGATGCCCCCTTGGAACTGCCAGCGAGCAAGCGGGTGTAACTCGCTATTTTTATCAATCTCACGCTCAATTTTTTGTAAAAGACCAAGCTTTTCGAGACGTCGAAGATGGTCTTGGAGATCAATCGGTGCATTACTCATATTTTGTTTCGACATTAAGTTTATCCGTGTTGATAGGAATTAGGCTTAGTCAGAAAAGCTTTAATATTTCTTTTAATTAAATAGATATGCTTAGAAAAGTGCGCGCCATATTCTGGCGCGCACATATGATGTCTTATTGCGCAGTCCCTGCACCCGATGTGTCAATCGCGAGTCGAGCGGCGGCGAGTAGCTCTTCGCTTGATCCCATGAGTTCAGCGTTGATGGCGTTCAGCTCTTCGCCTGTTGCTGGCGTTATAATCGCATTGCGTTTTTTTGCTTCAGCGAGAAACGCCTCATCCTTGATCATCTTTTGGAAGGCTTCGCGGATTCCTTTGACAATGTAATCAGGCGTGTCGGGGTGAATCATCATGGAGCGACCAATTGATGCGGTTGCGCCAAGATAACGCAACACAGCCTTACCCATCGGGTCATCTGTTAACTCTTGCATCAGAGGAACGTCCGGCATGCCGGGATCGCGTTCCAGACCTGTTTGGATGAGGATGTTCATAGCGCCATCTCCCAAATCACCAGGGTCAGAAACAAATGACGCATAGTTTTGGGAATACATATCGGCTTCACCGCGAAGCGAAGCCATTACAGTTGCTTGTGATCCTTTATATCCCGCGATCAATTTAAGATTCAAGCCAGCAACATTCTTCAAGGCTGCCGCTTGCTGCGCCGCTCTGGCATTCTTTCCAGTACAGGCTACAACAAGTTCTTTTCCGCGCATTTCTTCCACGCTTTTGGCCTTATCAGCCCGAACAGCAAAGCCTACATTAGCAGTTGAAAAACGGCCAACATACTGAAAGTTTTTAGCATCCCAACTTGCCGCTTTTGGCCGCATATGCTGGATTTGTCCCAGCGTGTCGGGGAACACACCAAGCGCTAAACCATCTGGCTCAGTCTTGTTAAGAAAGAACGCGGCGCCCTTGCGCCCGCCACCACCAGGTCTGTGCTGGACGATTATATTCGGGTTGCCAGGAATGTGCTTGCCCATAAACTCGGCAGCAAGCTGGGCATATAAATCATATGATCCTCCCGGAGGATGCCCCAGCATGATGGTAACGGTTTTGCCTTTATAAACCTCTTCCAAAGACTGAGCATAAGCACCGTGAGAAATCGTTGTAGCTGCAGCGATGACAGCCCCTGCTGTTACAATCGCACGAACTTTGTTGATAAAATTCATTCATTCCTCCCATTCGGATATGTGTCGCCACTTGCGCCATTTTAAATATGGCGGATTAGTAATTTACCCTGTCTGCCGAAAGTCAACTGACACAAGGTAAGTGATAAACTAGCAGATAAAAAAATAGTTTGTAAACAGAAGGTATTATTGTCATACATTATGCCAGTGGTGATTTTTGTTGTAATTTAATCTTTGTTGAAAAAAACAGTGAAAGCATTGGTTGGAGCTTGTATATGATTGAGGCAGCGTTTGAAGCTCTCCAAATAATTTCAGACCCCGGGCGTTTGATGTTTGTTGCGCTGGGGACTGTGCTGGGTTTGATGATTGGCGTCATACCAGGCATTGGCGGCCTTGTTGGCCTTGCGTTATTGCTACCGTTTACCTTTGCACTTGACCCCTATACGGCGCTAGCTTTTCTGGTTGGTGTGCAATCGGTCACTACTACCTCTGATACAATTCCGGCTGTGATGTTTGGTGTGCCAGGGACCACGGGATCAGCAGCAACGGTTCTAGATGGATACCCGATGGCCAAAAAAGGCCAGGCTGGTCGCGCCTACGGTGCCGCATTTACAGCCTCGGTTTGCGGCGGCCTGTTTGGGGCGTTAGTCCTTGCCTTATCGATCCCGATCATTCGCCCCTTCATCATGGCCATTGGCACCCCAGAACTTTTAGCTATCTGCCTACTTGGCCTAACCTTGGTGGTTTCACTCAGCCACAATGCGTTATTTAAGGGACTGGTTGCGGCTAGTCTCGGTTTATTACTTGCGACAATAGGCGATGAGCCTCAGACCGGTGAGATGCGCTGGACATATGATATTTTCTATCTATGGGACGGCTTAAGCCTGGTTCCAGTCGCGCTTGGATTATTTGCGGTTCCAGAAATGATTGATCTGGGCGCATCAAAACGAAGCATCTCCCGGACTTCAGAAAAAACTGGGGCGTTTGGACAATTGCAGGGTATGCGAGATGTTATCAAAAACTGGTGGCTTGTCCTTCGTTGCTCAAGCATTGGCACGCTTCTTGGTGCTATTCCTGGTTTGGGAGCCAATGTTATTGACTGGATTTCCTATGGTTATGCGGCACGTGCCTTACCAGGGGCAAAAGAAACTTTTGGGAAAGGCGATGTGCGCGGCGTAATAGCATCCGAAAGTGCCAACAATGCCAAAGAAGGTGGCGCTCTTGTTCCAACACTTGCGTTCGGCGTGCCGGGCTCTGCTTCCATGGCGATTCTGCTCGGTGCGTTCCTGATTCATGGAATTGCGCCCGGACCAAAAATGCTCGATGAGCAGCTTGATGTTACCTTTACTCTGATTTGGACAGTTGCAATTGCCAATATCCTTGGGGCAGGGCTTTGTTTTGCTTTCGCTGGACAATTTGCAAAGATCGCCACCGTACGCGCTGGCCTGTTGGTGCCGCTGGTATTTGGCATCATGATTATTGGCGCCTATCAGGGCGCAAAGGATTATGGTGACCTGATTGTTCTAATTACATTCGGCATACTTGGGTGGGTTATGAAACGGCTGAGTTGGCCTCGACCACCGCTGATCCTTGCCTTTGTGCTAGGTGGTCTGATGGAGAGCTATCTATTTATTTCACAACTTCGCTATGGGTTTGAATGGATGATGAAGCCGCTGCCAATGGTTATTCTTGCGATCATCATTTTTCTGCTTCTTCGACCATTAGTGATCCGTTTCTTGCCAAATTGGAAAAAACAGCAAGCTACAGCAAAAGTAGATTCAAAAACCAAGGTGGGAGCATCTGTGCCGCATGCAACTGGTGGAGAGATGGTCGCTGATATGGTGATGTGGGCTGGGGTTGTTGGCCTCATGGTCTATGTGTATGTTGCCTCTTCGAGCTGGCAAGCGCCGGCGCGTATGTTGCCACAGGCGGTGGCAATTGGCGGGTTAATCGCCGCCGCGGGCTTCATGGTTTTTCGCTATTTAGGCAAAATCCCTCCGCTTGTAACTGAAAGCAGTGAGCCAATTCGGGCAATTTCCCGTCAAGTGAGCTGGTTAATGGCGTTGGTGGTCGCGGTAAAACTTATAGGAATGTTACCAGCGATTGGATTGTTTGTATTTCTCTACATGGTTCTTGAGGGTAAGACAAAACCACTCACTTCACTTTTGATCCTGTTACCGTTTTTGGGCGGGATCTGGTTCCTGTTCCATGAGCTTTTGCATGTTCCTTGGCCACAATCTTTGCTTGGTGATGTGTTTGGAGTGTTGCGAAAACTTAGCGGTAGTCTGATCTAAAATTTAAAGGACCGAATCCAATGCACGACTCGAAAAAAAATCCTTTGGTCATTGGCGACCTGCCTAATCACCAGCTTTACGGTAGTGACATTATCGCTGAGGCACTTCGTGAGCAGGGATTTCCGTATATTTGTTTGAATCCCGGAGCCAGTTACCGCGGGCTTCACGACAGTCTGGTTAATCATCTTGGCAACCAAACGCCGGAGATTATCACCTGTATGCACGAAGAACATGCCGTTGGAATTGCCCAAGGCTATGCCAAGGTTACCGATCAGGCTTTGGCAGTCGCTGTTCATTCCAATGTTGGTTTGATGCACGCGTCAATGGGTGTTTTCAATGCATGGTGTGACCGGGTTCCTATGCTAATTCTAGGGGCAACAGGGCCGTTGGATGCCGCTAAACGCCGACCATGGATTGAGTGGATTCACACAACAATTGACCAAGGTAGTATGATTCGCGGCTTTACAAAATGGGACGATCAACCGGCCTCACCAGAGGCGGCTGTAGAAGCAATCCGCCGTGGCGTAATGCTGGCAAATACAGCACCTTCAGGCCCGGTTTATGTAAACCTGGACGTGACAATCCAAGAGCAAAAAATTGAGACCAGACAAAATCTTGGCGATGTTGCGTATTTCTCGACACCGGAGAATGCTGAGCCGCCAAAGACGGCGCTTGCAGAGGCCTTAAAGATTCTGTCAAAGGCTAGAAAACCGTTTATTTTCTGCGGCCGCGGAAGTCGCAGACAATCAGAATGGGATGACCGGATCAAGCTTGCCGAACGTTTAAATGCACGCACGACGACGCATATGAAACTGCCTGCCGGATTTCCAACAACTCACCCACTATTCATTGGCGAAACGGGGTGGCGCCTAAAAGGTCCGGTGCTTAACGCGATAAGGTCTGCCGATGCCATTATAATGCTGGATTGGCTGGATGGCGGTAATGCTTTGAAGCTGGCCTTTCCGCCGGGATCGCCCCGCCCACCGGTTATAAATATTTCAAATGATTTTCACATACATCGCGGCTGGAGCATGGATTATGGCGGTTTGGCCGCGGTTGATGTGTCAATCCCGACAGTGCCCAGTACGGCGGTTTCCGCACTCCTTGATGGGTTGGCAAAACCAGCACCAGTCCAGCAGCTAAAGGAATGGGATGTGCCGCCGGTTGTTGGCAAAGGCGATATCGGGGTGATGGATTTGGCCCGTGCGTTTTTTCATGCCAGTAAAGGCCGTGAGATTTGTCTGACCGGCAGGCCACTTGGCTGGCCCTTGAATGCAAATGAAATTACGCACCCGCTTGGCTTTTTGGGGCATACGGGTGGCGGTGGCCTTGGCGCTGGAACGTCTATTGCGGTAGGGGCAGCGCTTGGGCTCCGTGAAATTGGTTCGAAACGTCGCGCTGTCGCAATCCTTGGTGATGGTGATTATACCATGGGTCTGACCGCAATTTGGAATGCCGCGACTTTAAAGCTGCCGATCTTGTTCCTGATCGCAAACAATCAGTCTTACTACAATGATGAAGACCATCAGATCAAGATTGCACAGCGTCGGGGTCGGCCCATGGAAAACGCGCCTATCGGCCAGCGTATGCAGGGACCAGAGCCAAATCTTGCCGGCCTTGCGCGTGATCTGGGGCTGGAGGCACCCGAACCGATCACTGATTTGGCAGATCTTCAAGCAGCGTTAATACACAGTCTTGATCGCGTTGAAAATGGGGCAGCGGTAGTTCTTGATGTTAGGGTTCGCCAGGAATATGTGGGCGACGCAATGGTGGAGTTGTCATGAGTGGCATGAAAAAAACTGAATATTTTGCAAAAGCAGGCGATGGCACCAATCTTCGCTATGTAATCTGGTCTGGCGGGGACGGTGGCTCAAGCAAGGGTTCCAGAAGACTGGTTCTGGTGCATTCGCTGGCGATGGTTGCTGAGTTCTGGCAGGCCACTGCCGATGCGCTTGGCGCGGGCTTTGATGTGCTCGCTGTTGACTGCCGTGGACATGGGGCATCGGAGAAGCCCAAAGGCCCTTACAGTGTTGAGCTATTCGCCAGTGACCTTGCCGCTGTTTTTGATCATGCTAACTGGGATACGGCGACTGTCGGTGGCGCGTCGATGGGTGGTTGTGTTGCACTGACCTTTGCTGCGCTTTATCCGGACCGTACTGCTGGCCTCGCGTTGATTGATACAACTGCCTGGTATGGCGAAACCGCGATCACTGATTGGGAAGAACGCGGCCAAAAAGCTGTCACCGGTGGCATGGCTAGCATGACTGACTTTCAAAAGACACGTTGGTTCTCGGATGATTTTCGTGCCGGAAATGATGCGATTGTTGAACAGGCGATTAAAGTCTTTGTGGCGAATGATCCTGCCGCTTATCTTGAAACTTGCAGAATGCTGGGTCGTTGCAATCAAAGTGCCGCGCTCGGCAATATAACGGTTCCGTGCGAAATTATTGTTGGTGAGGAAGATTACGCCACGCCACTAGCAATGGCTGAGAAAATGCACGGGGCGATCCCTGGCTCAAATTTGACGGTGATTCCAAAGGCGCGCCATTTTACCCCACTTGAGGTCCCAGATGTGATCGCGCGTGTTTTTGCATCAATGAATATTGTCTGACCGCCCAAACTTGTTTGTTGCGACCAGCAATCAATAACCAAAGGTAAAATTGGATTCTAAAGAGTAGCTATGAATCTGGAGAATAACTATGGATCTTGCTGACGAAATTATCATTCCGGGCCAGCTTGAAACTGTCTTTGTCAGTCTAATCGATCCAGAGGTTTTGAAGCGCTGCATCCCTGGTTGTGAAGAGCTGGAAAAGACCAGTGACACGGATTTTACCGCGAAAGTTGTTTTGAAGATCGGTCCGGTCAAGGCTAGGTTTTCTGGGACAGTGAGCTTGGATATTTCCCATGCGCCACATCATTTATCGCTGTCTGGTGCCGGTGAAGGCGGGCTTGCCGGCTTTGCTAAAGGGGG
>Ga0255766_10002325_pt1 | contig 16895 bp, 22 predicted proteins | sample 071ome_23_FD_179966 | JGI IMG/M metagenome (GOLD analysis project Ga0255766, IMG submission 179966) | Coastal salt marsh microbial communities from the Groves Creek Marsh, Skidaway Island, Georgia - 071403BT metaG (version 2) | ecosystem: Environmental > Aquatic > Marine > Intertidal zone >... | reverse complement strand
TGAGCAAATTTTCTATGTAGGCCTATTGACAGGCCAAACATAGCTATAATTTGATACCAAATAAACCCACATATTAGCATAACGAAATATTCCATATCTATTAGTCCGTTTCTATACTAAATGATATGTTATTAGTAGCGCAATAAGCAATTCTACTTGCTCCGCTGTCATCAAAAGTTTTAGTAGCTGTTATTTGTAAATAATCATCAACTGAAGCATAGACTACCGTCATAGTTTTTGTTAACTGATCCTCTGAAACTTCATTTAAATTATAACTTATAACTTGTCCTGAACTTTTATAATTATTTAATTCAGTTACAACCTGATCTATAGGTGAAAAAAAATCAACAGTAGTATTTGGTCTGGACTGAATAAGTTTAGCTGTATAACTCATATTATCTCCTTATTATATTTACTATTTATACAACCACTCCGACTATGTGGATTCTATTGTACCTTGAAGCGTTAACTGCTGTATGATACTGTGTTGTATCTACCAAATAATGACTACCGTCTGCAGGATAGTGTTTAATTTCGTTATTTAAAATTAAAAAACAATGTTCATTTGTCACTATTGGTATATGTATTCTTTTTGTGGTGTCTTTATGAATTGTATAACAAGTTTTAGATTCCATATTCATCACCCTAGTCCTATACATATTTAAGTCTTTAATAATTGAATTAATATAGGGTAAATTAAAAATAAAAGTATCAAACTCAACTTCTTTACGACCTGTATTATTAAAAATTTGTGCGCCTGTTCCATAAAAAGGGTCCAAGTTATCTTTTGTTCCTTGAAGACATATCTGATCTTTGTAATCAGGCAATCTTTTAAGCTCTTCTTTTATTCTTTCTAAATCTAAGGACATATTGTAATATCTTTTATTCTGTAAGGTTGATTTAGTATCCAGTCTATAATTGAAATGCAATATTCAATAGACATTTTCTTTTTGTCTATATGTGAAACTCTAGGAGAATCAAAATATCCAAATCTTACTATTGTTGTATTAACACCTTGATAAAATAGTTGATGATTAGCTTTATCTAATGCTGATTTTTCAACAGCGTATATGTGTGGTTCTCTTTTTGTTTCGTCTGGTGAGTTAGAACCAATATTAATTATTTTAATATTGAGTTTTGCAGCTTCATATAACATATTGACTTGTGTAAAACCATCGTGTTTACAATTTATAAACACCTCTGCCTCGTTGAGATTATCAACAACATCATATTTTTCACTTAATGCTTTACCAAGACCTCGTCTTGTGCCAGTTATATAAAATTTCATATAGTTATTTAGTCTATAAATACTTGACGGATTTATACAAATATGATATAATAAATTATGAAAAATGTCAATATAGTATGTACAAGTAAACCTGGCGACGGCCTTCTTCATTATAGTTATGAACATTGTTGTTATCTTAATAGTATAGGCATAAAAAGTCAATTAATAATTATCACACATTTTAATTTTAAACAAAAAGATTATATTAATGCCTTGGAAGAGTGTTATATTACAACAGAAGATATTATTTTTGATAACTATATTCCAAATTTAAATGAAACAACATTAATTATGGGAAGAAGTTTATTAACTTGGCCATATTTAAATAAAAATAAATATTCACAAGATCAACTTCTTACATTACATCTTTTATTTAAAAATAAATTAATCTCCGTATATAATGAAAATCATCCTAAAGAATATTACAAAGCGATTGATTATTTTGCACCTAAAGAAATAATAGATTTATGCGATAAAGAAATCTATCCAAATGGTAAAGGAGAACACTTTAGAAAAATAATTAACTTTAATATTTACAAACCAGTTAAATCAGATATTAAATTTAAATATTTATTTCTAGGAACAAATGACATATACTATAAAGAAATTGAAAAACATATAGATAAATTTGAATCTCACGGAATTATTTCATATAAAGAAAAATATATTAATAATAAATTAAATAACATATTTGTTCCTGTAAAAAATTTATTAGGTTCTTTTGAAACTTATGTATATACCAAACCATACTTTGATCCTGCACCAAGAATAATACAAGAATGTAAGTGGTTAAATAAAAAAATTATATATTTGCGTGATAAAAACATAAAAGACGGTGGGCCAGTTTATTATAATTTACCATCATCCTGTCTTACGGATAAGACTAATAAAGACAACATAAATATTCTTATAAAGTCAATAAAAGAATAACACAAACTATTGACTTATTGATGTGATATGATATAATTTAAAGAGGTTAATAAAATGACAAAAAAAAGAGAACGCCCTAAAATTTATGAAAAAAATGAAACCTTACAGACCGTAAGATGGAGATACATAGACGAATCACCCGACAAGTTTGGTTTTCAAAAATACAAAAAAGCACCAATCAAAGAGGTAGAAGACTGGAGAATAATAACCAAAAAAGATTATAATACTCTTAAAAATAATGGTTATCGGTATCTTACACCGCAAGGTAGAAAAATATTAAAAGATGTTATACAACACGAGGTTTTAGAATGAAAATATTAGTAACAGGTGGATTAGGATTTATAGGATCCAAACTCGTAGAAATTTTAAGTTTAGATAACAAAGTAGTTGTTTTAGACAACAAAGATACATACGGTCTATTAAATAAAGACGAGGAAAATTTATTGTATAAACAAAGAACAAAAAATTGGAACAACAATAACATTCAAGTAATTGATGGAGATATTTTAGATCATTCATCTTGCACAAAGGCCTTTGAGCACAATCCTGATATTGTTATACATTTAGCAGCATATCCTAGAGCAGCTATAGTTGATAACAATCCAATACTAGGTGTACCTAAACTTATAACTGGCACGACAAATATACTTTACAATTGCGATTTATTCAATGTAAAACGAATGATCTACACAAGCAGCAGTATGGTATATGGTAATTTTACTGATGGTATAAAAGAAGACGCAAATACAAAACCAACAAATATTTACGGTGAAGCTAAACTAACAGGTGAAAGATTAACTAAACTTTTTGCTAAAAAAAATAATATGTCTTATATCATTATAAGACCTAGTGCTGTTTATGGATTAAATGATTTACCAGATAGAGTTGTTCCTAAGTTTTTTAAGAAAGCAATTAATAATGAAACCATAACATTACATAATGGAAACAATAAGGCAGATTTTACTTTTAGAGATGATGTTGTTGATGGTCTTATAAAAGCTGCATTTTCAGATGTAAAAAATGAAAGTTTTAACTTAACTGCTGGTCAAGCATTTTCACTTAAAACATTATCTGAAAAAATAAAAGATATAACTGGAAGTAAATCTAAAGTTGAGGATGTAGGAAATCACAATCTATATCCAATTAGAGGAACACTAGACATTTCAAAAGCAAAAGATATGTTAAACTACAACCCAAAAATTACTTTTGAAAACGGATTAAAATTATATTATGATTCAATACAAAATACCATTTGATAATCTTTATTCTCAATATGAAGAATTAAAGAATGAAATAAACAATTCAATTCAAACTATAATTACAAATTCGGACTTTTTAACAGGTAAAACAACTGAAGATTTTGAAAAATCCATATGTAACTATACAGGCGCTGAAGCTTGTGCAGCCATGAGTTGTGGATCAGACGCTCTTATTGCAGCTTTAAAAGTAATGGATATAGGGCCAGGAGATCAAGTTTTAACTGTAGGTCATACGTTTCTATCAACAACTGAAGCAATTGTAAACGTTGGTGCTGAACCTGTGTTTGTTGACATAGATGAGTTTTATCATATGAACATAAAACAATTGAGAGATATAACTGGTTCAAAAGAATTTATATCACCTAATCTGAAAGCAATTTTATTTGTAGATTTATATGGGCAAACTCCAGACATTGATAAAATTTTAAACTTTGCAAAAGAATATAATTTAAAAGTAATTGAAGACGCTGCTCAAAGTTTTGGTTCTGAATATAAAGGTAAAAAAGTCGGGAGTTTAGTTGATTTAACTTGTTTTAGTTTTAATCCTCTAAAAAATCTGTCTGCAATGGGTGACGCAGGTGCTGTAACAGGTAAAAAAGAATACATTGAAAAAATAAAACAAATAAGAAATCACGGTAGAGGAAAAGATAATATTATAATTGAAGGATATAATTCCAGAATTGACAATCTACAAGCTGTTATTTTACAAAATAAATTAAAAAAACTAGATAAGTGGATAGACAAGAAAAGAACTGTTTGTAAAAATTATACACAAACTCTATCTAACATTGTAAAATGTCCTAAAGAAACTCCTTGGAGTAAACATACTTACTACGTATATGTTATTGAAACACCAGAAGGAACAAGAGATAAATTAAAAACATTTCTAAAAGAAAAGGGTATTGAAACAAAAATACATTATGAAAATAGCACACACTTATTAAGTTATATAAAAGTTGCTCAAAAATTGCCTGTTACTGAACATATAAGTAGAAATATATTAAGTTTACCTTGCTATTATGATTTACCAGAACATTGGCAAGAATATATTATTAACAACATAAAGGAGTTTTATAAATCATAATATGGAAAACACAAATAATACATTTTTCTTTAATAGAAGATCCATCAATATAGATATTACACATAGGTGCCCATTAGAATGTGCAAGATGCCAAAGATTTACTTCTTTTACAAGCAAAGGGCTTAAAGTTCCTGGTGAAGATATAACTATAGAAAATTTTATTAAAATACTTAATTATTTTAACCATATAAATTTTTGTGGCCAAGTATCTGATCCTGTACATCATCCAAAATTCATAGAATTTTTAGAATTGACATATAAATTAAATAAATCAGTTAGTGTTCATCACGCCTCAGCTGCAAAACCTTTGCATTGGTATCCTAAAGCTTTTCAAGCAAATCCTAAAGCACAATGGTGGTTCGGAATAGATGGTTTACCTGAAGATAGTCACAAGTATAGAACTAACCAAGATGGAGTAAAATTGTTTAATATTATGAAAGATAGTGTCAACTATTTAAAAACTCCACCTATATGGCAGTTTATTGTTTTTTCATTTAATGAAAATGATATAGAAAAATGTAAAGATATAGCAACCGATATAGGTGTAAAATTTATGGTTGTTAATTCATCCAGGTGGATAGGTGACAATGATCCTCTAAAACCTACTAATCCAGAATTAAGTTTAAGTTTATATGATGAAAACACTACAGGAAGAATGACTACTGGAAGTACACACCGAAATATAATTATAAATGATGTACAACTTAACGACAAAAAACTGAAAGAAAAAAAAATAAAACAATTTAATAAAAAAACAAATAAATTAAACCTAGATGATATAATGTATGCCAAAAAATAAAAAAGATAATGAAATAATTGAAATAGACGCTAAATGTAAAGATAAAAGACAACCTGCTTTTGGATTTACAAATAGAGGTGAACTAATACCTTGTTGTTGGTTAGATACACAAAAAAATAGATTTGATAAAAAATATCAAAAGTTACTATCAGTTAGTAAAATAAGTGAACACAAAAGTATAGAAAATATTATATTACAACCTGAGTGGATTGAATTTCATAATGATTTGGATAACAATAAAGGTTTTCCAATGTGCTATATAGTGTGTAAAAAAAGAAAACAGCCAGGACATCAAAAACAAACTACCTACATAAAACAAGAAGTAAAGGTTAGAAAAACTTAAAATGCGTATAGTAATAGCATATACTAGTAAGCCTTGTGACGGACTTCTCTACTACAGTTATGAACATTGTTGTTATTTAAATTCAATAGGAATAGATTCTAAAGTAGTTATTTTACCTCACCCTAAGGCAAAAATAAAAGAATATTCAGAAGCATTAAAAAACAAATACAAATATTATAAAAATGTAGAATTTAATGATTACGATATAAAATCAGGTGATATAACAATGATAATGGGTCGAAGCTTATTAACATTAGCACACGAACACGTTATAAAAGGATATGACTTTAATCAAACATTTATAGCAAAATTATTATTTACAAATAAACTTATCTGTGTATATGCTGAAAACCATCCTATAAAATTTCCAAATGCAATTGAATTTTTTAAACCTAAATTTGTATATAATCTTTGTGACTATGATGTTTACCCAAAAGGAATAGGAGAACACTTTAAAAAAATAATTAATTTTAGTATCTATAAAGACTTCAAAACAAACATAAAGTTTAAATATTTATTTAATGGCGTCAACAAAAAATATTACTCAGCTTTTTTAAATAGTATAAAAACAATAAAGACAAAAAAATTAAAACTAGAAGACTATAGTGTTGATGAAGTTGACTACTTTGATGGAGAAAAATTAAAAAAAATATCATTATCAACAATTGATAATTTTAATTCGCACGGCATTTTAGTTTTAAGAGATCCTTTAAATAGATACGGTGAAAAATTTAAAAAAGACCAATATAATAACGTTACAATTCCTGTAAAAAATATATTAGGTATGTTTGACACATATGTTTACAATAAAGAAGTTTTTGATCCAGCACCTAGACTTATGATGGAATGTAAATATTTTAAGAAAAAATTTATTTTTTTAAGAGATCCTAGAATAATAGATGGCGGTAGTGCTTATTTAAAAAGAGAACCATACTGTATGACAAGTGACAAAAATATAAAAAACAATAAAGTTTTATTAAAGGCTATTAGAATAACAGATAAAACAAAAATTTAATATGAAAAAATTACTGATAGTTAGTGGTGATAGTTGGACAGACGAAAACTTTATTTCATCATTTCATCCAGAAATAGATTGTTCTTGGCCAAAATGGCCTGAAATTCTTGCAAAGAAACTAGATATGGACTGTATAAATTTAGGAAAATGCGGCGCCGGAAACGAATATATCTACAGTTCCTTACTAGATATTTTACAAAAAACTAATAAAGAAGATATAGGATTGGTAATAGCTGCTTGGTCAACAGCACCAAGACGTTGTTACTCCTATAAAGGCAGATGGACAAATGATATGATAGATGAAAAAGGAGATTTAAATTATTGGATAGAAAAAAGTATAAGATATTATAAATCTTTTGAAATACTGATGGATAGTTTAAAATTACCATATTTACATTTTCAAATGATTAGTTTATATAAAAGTTACGTTTATCATATGTATCATAAAAAATATTCATCTTTCATATCTAAACCTGCTCGTGATACAAAAATGATGGCTTTAAAAAATCTATTAAATACTTCATATCAATTTAATGATAAATTTTTAGGATGGCCAACAGATGAAGATATAGGCGGATTTACTATAGATCAAAACATTGTAGAGTCTAACAATAAAATTTCGGAATTAGACCTACATCCAAATAGTGTAGGACAAGAACAAATAGCGGAGTTTATATATGAAAATATATAGTGTTGCATTAAATTTACACGACCATAATACATATGATGGTTTATTTCATAATCAACGAGAGCGCCATACAAGATTTAAACACAATGTACCTCTTCACGTTGACTCATATGCTCATCACAGTAAATTGAATATGAGTGACTATAGACTAAACATTGATTTTTATAATAATTTTTTTTATAAAAAAGACGATAATGTTTTAGCTTTTACAGTCACAAAAGGTGGTGTAAGAGGATTGTTAAATGAAAAATACTTATTAAAACATTCAAAGGACTTAAAATACACAAAAAATTTAGACGTTATTTTGAAAGAACATAAAGAAGTAATTTTAAAATTTAAACCTAAAAATCTATGGGATTATTTTTACAAAGATAATATTTATTATATAGATCATCACCAATCTCACGCCGCATACGCATATTTAAATTCTGGTTTTAAGAAATCTGATATATTGGCGATAGACGGTATAGGATGGAATTATAGATGTATATTTATTGATCACAGCGGTAACATAAAAGACTATTCAAAAGAACTGCCTTTAGGTTGGATATGGAATCAAATGTCAAAGCTAGCGGGTTTTGGATCACTTGGAGCTAGTAAACTTATGGGTTTAGTTGGATACGGAAGTTATGATGAATATTATTATAATATTTTTGATATGCTTATAGAAGATGAACGGAGAGAAGAAGGGAATGACGATCATTTTAAAATAAAGATTTCTAAAGATACAATACCTAATTTAGCATTTACATTACAAAAATTTACAATAGATAAAATAAAAGAATACATATATCCACTAAAATCTTGTGATAACTTATGTATTGCAGGAGGTGTTGCTTACAATGGTTATATGAATGAAGAATTTACTAAACATTATGAAAATGTATTTGTACCACCTGCTGTTGGTGATGAAGGACAGTCAATAGGCACATATCAACACGCTGACTATACATTAAACAATAATATACACAAATCAGAAACATTTGCTGGTAAAGAATATGATTATAATGAAGGTGAAAAAGTGAACTATAAAGAAGTTGCACAGGCCATTGCTGATGGTAAAATAGTTGGTTGGTTTCAAGGCAAATCTGAAAGTGGTAATCGTGCATTAGGTAATAGAAGTATTTTAGCAGACCCACGTAATCCTGATATAAAAGATATTATTAATCATACCATAAAAATGAGAGAAGACTTTAGACCATTTGCACCTGCTGTATTAGAAGAACACTATAAAGAATACTTTGATACAAGATTGCCTAGTCCATATATGAGTAGAATATGTAAAGTAAAAACAAATAAAGTACCAGGTATTACACACGTTGATGGTACTGCTAGAATACAAACTGTAAATAAAAACTTTAATGAAAAGTTTTATAATATTATAAATGAATTTTACAAAATAACAGGTATACCTATGTTATTAAACACAAGTTTTAATTGTCAGGAACCTATAGTAGAAACACCTGAACAAGCCATTAGAACGTTTAAACGAACAGCATTAGATATATTAGTTATAAACAATCGAGTATTGAAAAAATGAAAATAGTATGTATAAAATATGGTAATAAATTTTCATACAGACACGTAAATCGTTTGTATAAAATGGTAAAAAAAAACTTTAAATCTAATTTTGATTTTTATTGTCATACAGAAAATCCCTATAAAATAAACAAAGACATAAAAATAGTAAATCTACCTCCAGAATGGGAAGAATATAAAGATGAAGTTTATCCGTATTGGGTTAAACTACAATCATTTTTTGAAAAACCTACAGATGATATACATATTTATTTTGATTTAGATATTGTTATACAAAAAGATATAACTCATCTTCCTAAATATTGTGTTGAAAATAAAATATGTTTCGTTAAAGCATATTGGAAACCACACTTTCATTTAAAAACACCAGTTGCTCCTGATTATGATATGGATTTAAATGCTTCAGTTATGATCTGGAAAGGAGACTGTACTTGGGCTTGGAAAAAATTTAAAGATAATTTAAATTATTATGCTTTAATATATAATGGAACTGATCCATATTTGTATGTACATCATTTTGATAAATTAAATTGGTTACCAGAAGGTGAAGTATATTCTAGGTTATATGGATATGACAAAGATAATTTTTATAATCCACATAAAGGGGATGCTAAAAAATTGTTTTACAAAGAAGACTATAACATATGCATATTTAATGGTTGGAATCGTAAAAAGAAAATAAATGGATCGTATATGCTAACAAATAAAGCTTATGAAGGATACGAGAAGTATTGGAATCACAAAACTACTAAAAGCATACTAAAAGTATTGAAATGATTAATTATAATAAAAAAACTGTAGATTTAGAATTTTTTAAAACTGTATTAAAAGAAGTACGTAATAGAGATATTAATATATCTGACAGACTTTTAGACTCGTTAAGTTATACACAGTTTGAATCTAAATTTAGAATTATTGAGATGTTATATAATACAGGATTAATATCAAAGAATAGTGAAATAACAGTTTTTGGATGCTGGTTTAATAGCATATTAGCTGCAACTTTACATAAAGATGTCAAAAGTATAACAGGATATGACTTGGATAAAAATGTTATAAATACAGCTAAGAAGATATTTAAGAATCAACAAAATGTACATTTTTATATTATGGACATATTTAAAAACTTTAATGACGTTACTTCTAATAGTAATTTATTAATTAATACCTCTTGTGAACATATGCCACCTATGAATACGTGGCCTTTTTGGCACAGAATAAAAAAGAATACTTACTTTCTTTTTCAATCACATAACTTAACGCATATAGAAGATCATATAAATTGTGTTAACTCTATAGAAGAATTTAAAAATCAAATGCCTAAAAAATGTAAAATACTTCACACAGATATATTAGAAGAAACAATGAGAGATGAAAAAAATGGCAAAAGATTTACATTAATAGGACAAAAAATATGAAAAGAATAATTTATAGTTTTTACATTGATATACCTAAAAACGAACTTGATATATTTGACAAAAATATTTTAAAAAAAGATCAAAAACCTACCAATTATGTAACAAAAGATCAATTTAAATTAAACTATAGTAAACTTTTAGCTTGCAAACAATGGTACGCTAATCAAATTAATGTACCATTTAAATTATTTGAATATGATACAGATTTCATAATTTACAAAGAGCAAATGCAATCAAAATATCCATTTCTAACAACCTATAACATAGTAAACTTTTATAAACTTCATCTACTATACAAATTAGCTAATGAGTATGATGAAATACTTTATTTGGATTTTGATGTTGTGCCTATGAAATCAGATAACTTTTTTGAAGCTTGGGACTTATCAAAAGGTATAGCTGTTTATAATAATCCAAAAGTCCTTAAAGTTGAACATATTACAGAATTTTCTCAAACAATCCGTAGTCCAACTGCAAAATATTATAATGCACAAGCTATGTTAATAGAAAGAAATTTGAATCCTATTCATAAAGTAGTAAATACTGGTATAATAGGAGCTAGCAAAAAACATTTAAAACAATTAAACTATTTTAACAATTTCAAATCTGATTTAAATGAAATGGTTAACTTAACAAAAGGACACGATATGTTTCCTAAAAAAATAACAGACTTTTTTGGTTGGGATAATGAAACATTGTTTGCAGTCAAATTAGCAGAAAACAAAGTAGATATACAATGGTTAGATGATAAATGGCATTATTTTTTTGACGGTCAATACTTTGTTCCACAAAAAACAATTTTTTGTCATACAATAAATAAAAGATTCGATATAGTCTGGAGGGCTTATGCAAATAACATATAATAATACTACAATAAATTTACTAGATAATGAAACAAAAGAAGTTTTATTATCACTTTCTGGAGGATGTGATTCATCATCTTTATTTTTTCTTTTATGCACACACTTTCCTAAATTAAAAATAAGACCATTTAATTGTTTAGATATACATCATCCATTTGATACTCAATGTGCTAGAGATATATACAATTGGATGAAAAGAAGATTTCCAGAACAAGATATTGAACCATTAGAAGTAAATGAATTTGATGACCTTGATCCAAATTTTCATTCAGAAGCTGAGAATTATATGAAGAATAATCCTAATCAATTTAGAACAATACGTGGTGTTGTTAAAGTTAGAAAAATGTATCAGATACATCAAAGTTTATTAAAAAAATATCCTGAAGCACAATTATTATTTGGTCAAACAAAAAATCCATCTTTTGAAGATATGAAAAACTATGATCATCCTGCATTGTTAAATTTGAGAGAACATAGGCGGGATAAGGTACGACATAAAGTTACTTATTTGGAACCATTTAATACGGTTGACAAGAAATTTATTGCAGATATATTCAAATCGCATAATTTAATGGACAGTTTATTTACACTTACTGGCTCTTGTGTAGGGACACTTGAATTAACAGATGGTTTTACAAAACCTTGTAAAGAGTGTTGGTGGTGCCACGAAAAAAGATGGGCTTTTGGAACATTTTAATGAAAATAACTTATGCAAATCAGTCAGTTGAATTAAATCCAGGTAGTGAAATTATAATTTCACTTTCAGGAGGACTAGACTCAGCTTCATTAACTTATTTAATTTTAAAACATTTTCCAGACACTATAATATGGCCTATTTGTGGAAGAGATGTAAATGCTCCTTTAGATGCCCAATCTGCTTTAGATATTGTTAATTTTTTAAGACGTAAATTTCCTAAAAACAAATTACAAGATTTGTATATTTTTGATTTTGATGATACAGAAAAAGAATTAGTTAAATTAGCACAGAAACAGTTAGATTCAGGTACAAACGTTCATTCAGGAACAGCAGTTGGTGTTGCTAAAAACATTATAACTAGCATACATTTTGAAAAATTTATGAAATTGCATCCAAAAGCAAAATTTTATGAAGCATTAACTCAAAATCCACCAATAGAAGATATGAAACGATTGAAATTTTATGAAAAGGGATTAAGAACAAGAGACCCAAATGTTGTAAGAAAAAAGTCAAAAACAATAAGACCTTATGAAAATATTGACAAAAAATTTGTTGCTTCAATTTATAAGACTGAAAATTTAATGCAAACATTATTTACACTAACAGGCTCTTGTACAGGACGTTTACGTGAAACTAATGGATTTACAGAACCTTGCAAAAAATGTTTTTGGTGTTATGAAAAACATTGGGCATTTGGAGAATACTAGTGCTAAAAATATGTACGGTTTATTTTGAAGGTTTTTATACACCAGATTATGTTTCTAAACTTTATAATAGTTTACGTAAGCACACCACAGTTGATTTTCAATTTATATGTTTATCTGACAACAAAAATGTAAAGGCAGATTTAATCTTACCTTACAATCATTATAGTGATGTTAGAAAACATTGGCACAAACTAAAATTCTTTAGTCCACTATTTGGCAATCAACAAAAAAATGATGATATTATAATAATGGATATAGATCAAGTTATTTTGCAAGACATAGATGATTTAATAAATTGGCCTGTAGAAGAAAATGAATTAGTTACATATGGACAATGGTGGGAAAACAAACTAGGTATAAATGGAGGGTTTTATAAATTTAAATCAGGTTCTTTAAAATTTATTTGGGATGATTTTATAAAATCACCTGAATATTGGCAACTTCATTATTATAATGAAGGCACCGTTCATAAAAAATATTACGGAGAACAAAACTATGTTAAATGGAAAATTATAGAACATAAAGCAAAATTGACTAAAACTCCATCTGAATGGCTTTGTAAATACACAGAAAATTATGAAGAAAATTTACGTTTAAATAAAATGTATATGAATAAATTTAATACAGATTATATGATAATGGGAGATCAAGTAAATGACAAAATTAAAATAATACATTTTACTGGAGTAGGAAGAAAGATTAATGAGAATTATTTGCGCTAAGTGGGGTGAAAAATATACAGATTGGCACGTTAAAAATCTAAAGCATATGATTGATACGTACTCTGGTATAGATTATAATAAATTTGAAGTTTTTACAAAAAATAATTACAACAATATGTACAATAAACTTGAAATTTTTGATACCTACAAAGATGATGAAAATATATATTTTGATTTAGATATGATTATTTACAATAAAGTACCTAATTTAAAAAGAAAAGGCTTTACGTTAATGTATGATTGGTGGAGAGAACCTTATCACACACCATTAAACTCATCTATTGTTTCTTGGACTAATGACATTTCACACATATGGAAAAAATTTAAATCAAACGATCAATACTATTTAAAAAAATATCCACACAGTATTGATGAATTTTACTTTAAAGAAATTGAATATAACACCTTTGATAAAATATGCTACTCAATAAAAGGACATCAATACGATAAAGAAGGTAATAAAGACTTTAGTATATGTACCTTAGGACAAATGCAACATCTTATGGAAAAAGGTTGGAATGGTTGGTGGACAGAATATTTTTATTCGTAACTTTTTATTTCTTCAATTAGATCAGCCCACACTTTTCTCCACTCCAATTTTCTATGTTTAAATAGTAAGTCAAGGTAAGTAAATGCTTCTTTATATCCATTATCTTTGTGTGCAGGTTTAAGCAATTCTGTAACAATAGGATTTTCATTATGGTATTTTTTAATATAATAATCTTTCATTTTTTGAGGAAGATTACATATTGAAAATATTTTTGGATCATACACTATATTATTAAACTCTATAATCATACCCTTATCATTGTAATATTTTTTTATTTGATGTAAATCCTGAATATTTAAGATTCCAACAGTCAAATTCATAATATGATTATAGTTATCGTCCTTAATTTTTTTTAAATTTTCTTCAAATTTTTTTACATCAATAGGATACCTTATATATTCTAATTTTTTTCCAAAATGGTCACACGATATTCCTAACTTAACTTCTTTAAATTTTTTTCTAACCCAATCTAAACTATAATTTTTCCAAGTTAAATTAGTTAAGTTAGTATCATATAATATTCTAATATTTTTTGCAGCTTCATCTGGAATTCTTTTCAGTAATTCCCAATGTTTTGGTAATTGTAATGGTTCACCTCCCAATAATCTAATAATGTCTATATGATGTATATTTTTTAAAATATTCTCTACTATTTCATTATATCTTTTAAAATTAACTGTTTTAGATTTACCATCAAACCAAACTTTACTTATTTCATTATCTGTAAATATTTCTTTAGTTTCATTATCTTTAGTGCTTGAATTTTCAGGATGACACATATAACACGATAAATTACAAAAGTTTGTGCCTATACCTTGTAACTTTAAAGAAATTTTAATATTTTTATATTTTTCTCCATACATCTCATTGTATATTTGTCTCCAAGACTTGCCATTTAATTTTTCTGTTTTCCAACAAATATCACAGACTTTTGGTTTTTCATTTGATAAAAATTTTAATCTAGTATTCTCCATCTGATCTGAAAAAAAATATTCAAATGGAGTATAATCTTCAACTTTAAATTCACTTGAATCAGCGTGACAACATAATTTGTATCGACCTTCGTTGTTTGAATAAATCTCTCTAAAAGGCATAATACAGAATGTATCAGACATTTTAATAAATTATTCTACACATTCCAAAGCTGCTTTAATAACATCTAATTTATTCGTACTTTTTCTTAATAATTTTTTAGCGTCATCATTACTTGAATCTCTAATTTCTGGAATTTCAAATAATGCTAATTTTAAAGCGAACAAATGATCCATATTATCTTGTTCTTCAAAAATAGCTTTTATCATATATGGAAAGAATTTAGTATCAACTTTTTCCATATTAAATATCAAACCTTTTTTTCTAGCTATTGCAACAAAAGTATTTTCATATTCCTCTTGTTCTTTTTTTAGTTTTTGATAAGTAAGCTCGTGCAATTGATCTACATCAATAAATTTATTTAACATTTTATAGTCAGAGTTATTTTCATCAAAAGGTATAATATGTGTAATTACTTTTTGACCTTTCTCATCATCAGCTCTTAATAACATTTCTATATTTTGTCTTTCATTATCAATAAAATACGCTGTAATTAAATTATCTTTTAAATATTCTTCAGTTATCATTTCGGTTCTCCTTTATATAATTATATAAGTCAATTTTTGGTGACCATCCAATTGTATTTAGTAGGGTATTATCAGCAAGGTTATCTAATCGTTCAAACGCATTTCCCACAACACGTTTACAATCAATTTTAAAATAATCAACCAACTCTATAAGGTTGTTTGTTTTTCCTGAACCTATGTCTGTAATACCCTTTAAGTTTGATTTAATCAAACTGTCTATCGCTCTCACTAAATCGTCAACGTGTATAAAATCCCTACTATGATTTGTGTTAATATAAGGAACATCATTTCGTAATATTCTTGGTATTAACATATGTTCTCTAGCATTAGGACCATACACGGTTGTAAATCTCATACCAACACTATTCTCAGGAGCAATTTGCTCAAGGCTATATTTGCTCATAGCATATGGATTTTTCCAAGGCTCGTGTGCTGTTGATGAACTTGCGTATAAGATTCTTGTGTCTTTGAAATAATCAAAAAGTCTTTGACCTGCGATTACATTTTGTTCCCAATATTCTGTAGGTCTGTTTAAACTATCTCGTACACCAGAAAGGCCAGCAAGATGTATAACTAAATCTACGTTATATTTTAAGTCGCAAGTAAGCAGATCATTGCCTGTATTTTTATCCAGACAAATTACTGTGTGATTATCTTTTAAAAAGTTGAATAGATGTTGGCCTATAAAGCCTTCACTACCAGTTAATAATATATTCATAATTCATAATATAGTTTTTAAATCTATTTATTAAGATTTAATAATTCGTAAATAATATGTGTTAGCTGTTACTGCTGTACCATCAGGAAACTCTTGTGCTCTATAGTCATCAGCGTTTACAAAACGAGTTTGATAGTTACCAGAACCATTTAAAATAGTATCTGCAATACCAGTTCCTCTTGTATTACCTGTTGCTGTAGTTCCTAAAGTATAACTTAAAGCGTATCCATCACTTGATGAAGCAGCTGTATATCTAATCCATTCTTGTAATAATGAGTCAAACGCAGCTGTTGTATATTCTTTAATGTTGTTAGAACCATCCAAGAAATAAGGTTCAGTATATGTAGCACTTACACCGTCAATTCTATGTAAATAATAGTTTGTAACTGTTGTTGGTTGGTCTTGTGTTTCAGGAATACTATCAGCAGTATAAGCAGCTGTATCTGCTCTTGTATCTGAAAAGATTGGTGTTGAAGAACCAGACACTTCAGTTGAACCTGCAACAGAAGCTGAAGTTGAAATATGATATGTTCCAGCTTGTGATGATGTTACTGAACCAGAAGCTAATAAGTCAATTGCAGGATGTAAAAATGTATCTTTTACATCTGCCAAAGTCATTGCTTGAACTTGACCACTTGTGTTATAATACACAGGCC
>Ga0255766_10002317_pt1 | contig 16954 bp, 18 predicted proteins | sample 071ome_23_FD_179966 | JGI IMG/M metagenome (GOLD analysis project Ga0255766, IMG submission 179966) | Coastal salt marsh microbial communities from the Groves Creek Marsh, Skidaway Island, Georgia - 071403BT metaG (version 2) | ecosystem: Environmental > Aquatic > Marine > Intertidal zone >... | reverse complement strand
AATAGAGTACTCAAATATCATAATTTTATAACAGTTGACTGTTATGAGCTAAAAAAACATATATCACGTGGTGCACTAGGCGTAATTGAATATGCGTCAAAAATCAATAAGAGAAATATTGATTCATCTCTACTAAGAGCAGAGTTTTTAGATGACTATAAAAATAATGTATTTATCAATACAAAACTTAATGACAATATGGATAAACTGATTGATTACTTGTTAGAAAAAAATATCATGATTGGTATAGTCACTAATAAACATTCCAGATATGTAGCTAATATCATTAAAGGATTGGGTTTAGACAGTAAATTAGACTGCGTAATTACTGGTGATATGGTATTAAATGCAAAACCAGCATCAGATGGTTTAATTAAGGCAGCAATATCTTTGAACTGTAAATCTGAAGAGATTATATATGTGGGTGATGATGAAAGAGACATCATTGCTGGTCGTGATGCGGGAATGCAAACTATCGCAGCAGATTTTGGGTTCATTGGCGATGATATTAATATTGCATCATGGAAATCTGATTTAATTATCCAGGATCCATTGGAATTGAAAGATTATTTCTAATATATCAATACAAGCGTTTTATAATTTATTAAATTGAATAGAGATATAACGTCATTGTCACTCATCCTGATACAGCCGTGAGATTCAGGATAACCTAACTTGTCAATGTGTGGTGTTCCATGTATGTAAATAAATCTTTGAAAAGTATCTACATCTCCACCTTTATTAATGCCCTCTTCTAGTCCGCCAATCCTAATTATTCTTGAGGTAATATAATCTTTATTATCGTTTGGATTTTCATTAATCAGTTTATTTGTGGAAATTCGATTTTTAAATAGCGTCCCAGCCGGCAGTCCATCTCCAATTTTTGAAATAACTGTATGTAAACCTATAGGAGTTTTATTTGAATTAACCTTACAACCTAGTCCATTTAATGCGGTAGATATTTTAAAATTATATTTAACTATATTTTGTTCAAGAAAATATAGTTTTTGTTCTGAAGTATTTATAAATATCATTTAATGAAATAACAGCTAAAAGTTATTAATATACAACAACTTCATCAAAAGATTGCTCTGCTTGGTTTTTCCTAATTTTTTCTGCATCGTTTCGTAGTTTATCAAGAGCATCTAGATAATCTTTATCGACATCGCCCGTTATATATTTACCTGTAAAACAAGATGAGTCAAATGAATCAATCTTTGAGCTTTCAGATTTAACAGATTGTATTAGATCATTGATTTCTTGATAAAATATTTTATCACACCCAATAAATTCAGCAATTTCATCAATAGATCGATTGTCAGCTATGAATTCTTTACTAGCAGGCATATCAATGCCATAAACATTTGGAAATTTTACAGGTGGAGCGGCTGATGCCATATATACTTTTTTTGCCCCAGCTTCTCTTGCCATTTCTACAATCTGTTTTGAGGTAGTTCCTCTTACAATTGAATCATCTACAAGTAGTACTGTCTTATTCTCAAACTCAGATTTAATCGCATTGAGTTTTCTTTTAACAGACTTAGATCGTTCATTTTGCTCAGACATAATAAATGTTCTACCTATATATCTATTTTTTATAAACCCTTCACGAAACGGAATTTTTAATTTGGTAGATAGTTCTAATGCAGATATTCTACTTGTATCAGGAATAGGTATAACTACATCGATGTCATTATCAGGAAAAGTATTTGTAATATTTTTAGCGAGTGCTGTGCCCATATTCATTCTAGCTTTATAGACAGAAATACCATCGATTATAGAGTCAGGCCTTGCGAAATATACATACTCAAAGATACAAGGATTGAAACTGTTAACTTCACAGCATAATCTTGTATGAACATTTCCATTACTATCAATAAATATAGCCTCACCAGGCATAATATCTCTTTCTAGTTTATAACCTGCAGAATCAAGGGCAACTGACTCAGACGCAATCATTGTTTCAGTTTTACCATCAACTTTTTTTTGTCCATAACATAATGGACGTATACCATGTGGATCTCTAAATGCCACTATACCTTTATCAGTAATTAACGAAACAACTGCATATGCGCCTTTAACTCTTCTGTGAACTCCTGCGACTGCATAGAATATGCTGTCTGGTGTAAATGCATCTTTGCTGTGTAAATAAAGTTCATGTGCAAATATATTCAATAGAATTTCAGAATCAGATTTTGTATTTATATGCCTTAAATCTTCTTTAAATAAATCAGATTTTAACTTTTCAGAATTTATAAGGTTTCCATTATGTGCTAAGGCTATTCCATAGGGTGAATTTACATAAAATGGTTGTGCTTCAGATGAATTATCGGCATGGCCAGCCGTAGGATATCGAACATGCCCGATACCTACATTCCCTTTTAAACGGTCAATATGTTTTTTTGCAAAACCATCTCTTACAAGACCTAAAGATTTTCTTAATGTAATTTTACCTTTGTGATTTGTGAGTATTCCAGAGGCATCTTGACCTCTATGTTGTAAAACAGTCAAAGACTCATAGATGTCATGAATTACATCTTTATTGCCCGATACAGCGACTATGCCACACATATATGGTCATTATATTTATATTTTAAAAGTATTAAAGAGAGAATCGTCAAAATTGGAGATATATTCAAAAAGTTGAAGATAATACGGCATTAGAATTGAATTATGGAATATATGATTTGCAACTGAAGTGTCATATATTAGGAGAATAAATATAAGAATAAATATTTGAGATTTCACAAATGATAGAATAAAACCAATAATTCGATTAGAGTTTTCGAATAATGCGGATGCTATGAGTTTAGCTAAGGTTAAATTTAGAATAAATATTAGAGTAATAGAGGCGACTACTAATAATATAATAGAAAAAGCTTTTATATAAATATCATCTAATCGAACATATGAAGAAACTATATATTTTAAGTTTGGTAAATAATTGAATACGATATAAAGAAATAATACCCATATTGAGAAAGAAATTAGTTGTTTAGAGAATCCCTTAATATAACCCAATACAGAATATAAAATTGTGACAAGAAGAAAAATATAATCAATAACTACCATCAGAAAACAAAGTCAACAATCTTATTTTCAATGCCATGAATATTTCTTAGTTTTTTAGATTCCTCTTTAGCATGTGATGAGTTTACAAAAGGTCCCAACGAGTAATACATTTGTTTAGCATTATGTTTGATTGAATATCCGGTATTGTTTAACTTCGATACTATACTTTTCTTAGATTCTTCTTGATAACTTATGATTATGAGCCAAGCTTTGATTTTTTTTTGAGTTACATTTATATCTTCTAAAGATTTTTCTTCAAAAACATCAATTTCTTTTTGATTAATTAAGATTTCCTTTTGAATCTCTTTAGAATATGTATCATTATCAGATGAAAATAAACTTACAAAAGAATCAGAAAATATATACATCAATAAACCGAGAAATAGTAATATCTTAAATTGCATCATCTTTGTAGACATTTATAATATTGGATTTTAAAACTTCTGAGACAGTATAAAATGATCCATATGCTAAAATTAATGTATCTTGATCTTGAGAATTTATTGCAGAAATGAAAGCAGAGGATATTGATGAGTATGTCGAAACTGATAAATTATTTTTAAATAAAGATTTTATTCTATACTTGATCTCATCAGAATTCATGCCTCTTTCACTATCAATGGTTCCAATATGCCAGTGATTGATCAATGATGAAAATGGCTCAACTATACTGTATACATCCTTGTCAGCAAGGATACCTAATACAGCAATAATTTTTTTATAACCAATTTTTTTGATATTTCTAGCGAGACTTTTTGCAGCATCTTCGTTATGAGCAACGTCTAAAATTATATCTGGTGATTTCTTAAGATACTGAAATCTACCAGAAATTTGAGTATTACATAATGCTTCTTTGATCTGATTATCGTCAGAGATACATTCAGGCAATATTTCAGCCAAGGCCATCGTGGATGCTGCAGCATAGTTATACTGATAATCACCTATCATTTTTAATTTTGGTATATTTTCTATTGTAATATTTTTTGAATTTATACCCCATGTTTTAGCATTTCTGGTTACAGAATAATCATTGTTATGTACTAATAAATTTACAGAATTATTTTTAGCATACTGGAATAATGCAGCTGGGGGTTTATCTTGTGCAAATATTGATTTCTTAAAAGGTCTCATTACGCCTGCTTTCTCCAGTGCAATACTATCTATCGTACTTCCAAGAAACTCAGTATGGTCTATGCCTATAGATGTAATTATAGATATATCAGAATCTATGATATTGGTTGCATCTAACCTTCCGCCTAAACCTACTTCTAATACTGCTACATCCAAATTAGATTTACTGAATAAATAAAAGGCTGATAATGTTGCAAATTCAAAATATGTCAGCGTTGTCGAACCACGTTTTTTATCTATTAGTTCAAAAACATCAAGTAATGATTCATCATCAATTTCTTTTTGATTAATTTTAATACGTTCATTATATTTTAATATATGTGGTGAAGTAAAAGTTCCAACATTATAATTCATTTTAGACAGTATAGACTCAAGAAAAGAGACAGTTGATCCTTTTCCATTTGTTCCAGCAACAGTAATAACTTTCTTGGCGATTGATGAAATATTTAACTTTTGATATACACTAAGAATTCTCTCTAATTTGAAGTCAATATTTAAAGGATGAACAGTTTGTTGCCAATCAAGCCATTCATTAACCGTTTCAAATCGTCTTTTCATTTGAGAATCCAAGAATTCTTAAAATACTAGCAATTTTTTCAGGTTGATCTTTTCGCTCAACTATCATGTCTATCGTTCCGTGCTCTTTAAGAAATTCACTACGCTGAAAGCCCTCTGGAAGTTTTTCTCTTACCGTTTGTTCTATTACTCTAGGACCAGCAAAGCCAATGAGTGCATTTGGTTCAGCTATATTTATATCACCAAGTACAGCTAAACTCGCAGAAACACCTCCCATTGTAGGATCTGTTAAAACTGAAATATAAGGAATAGTATTTTCTGATAATTGCGCTAATGCTGCGCTAGTCTTTGACATTTGAAAAAGAGAAAATAATGATTCTTGCATTCTTGCTCCACCACTTGCTGAGAAACAAATTAACGGTCTATTTAATTCAATTGAGAGATTGACAGCACGTACGAATTTTTCGCCAACGACTGAACCCATAGAACCACCAAAAAAGGAATATTCAAAAGCGCAAACTACAATTGGTATCTTTTTTAGCTCCCCTTTAAAAACTAAAAGTGCGTCTTTCTCACCAGTTTTATTTTGAGTCTGTTCAAGTTTATCTTGATATTTTTGCTTATCCTTAAATTTAAGCATATCTTTTGGGGCAAGATTTATAAACATCTCTTCATGTTCTCCTTTGTCCAGGAAAATATTAATTCTTTTCCTTGCTGAAATCCTTTCATGGTGATTACATTTAGGACAAACGTGCTTATTTTTATCAAACTCAGCTGTGTAAAGCACAGATCCGCAATTAGAACATTTATGCCATAAACCCTCAGGAACGGAACCTTTTTCATCTTTAGTTGCACGAATTCTCGAAGGTAGTATTTTATCCAACCAACTCATTATATTGCCTTGGAAATAGATGAAAGATAATTTGAAAGATGCTTTTCCATATTTTTCTTATTATTAGAATGCTTGTACATTAATTCTACTATAGAACTTCCTATTATAATACCATCAGAAAATTTAGCCATTTGCTTTGCCGACTTGCTATCTTTGATACCAAACCCAACAGCTACAGGTATATTATTTTTTGAAAAGGTTTTAATTTTTTTTACATTTGACTTTATGCTATTGAGATCGGTAAGTTTAGATCCAGTTATACCTTTAACTGTCACATAATAAACGTATCCTGATGACATTTTTGTTATATCTTTCATACGTGAGTCAGTTGTAGTTGGTGATGCAAGATAAATATGTGATTTATTATATTTTTTCAATTGCTTGTTTAAAGTTATAGACTCTTCCGGAGGCGAATCGACTATTAAGACACCATCGATATCATTGTCATGTATAGATTTTGAAAATAATTTAATACCCATTTTGTGTACAGGATTCATGTATCCCATAAGAACAACTGCTGTTGATTTATTTTTTTGTCTAAATTTTTTTACAACAGAGATAACATCTTTTAGTGAAGTATTATTTTTAAGTGCTCTATCAATACTTTTTTGGATAACAGGACCATCAGCTATTGGATCAGTAAACGGAATTCCAAGCTCAATAATATCAACACCAGAATCGGCCATAATGTGCATAGCAAGCAGAGTATGATTCTCTGTTGGATCACCGCAGACCAGATAACTAATAAATGTTTTTTTCTGCTTATTTGCGTTAGTTTTAAAAATAGATGGAATTCTTGAGGTCATAATTTAATATTTTTAAGCTTGGCTATTGTATCTATATCTTTATCGCCTCTTCCAGATAAGTTAATTAGTATTTTTTTATTTTTAAGTTTTTTTGCAAGTTTAAATGCATAAGCTAATGCATGAGCAGTCTCAAGCGCAGGAATGATTCCTTCTTTTTCAGTCAAGGTAAAAAATGCACTAAGCGCCTCTTTATCTGTCACAGATGTGTACTGGACTCTTTTAATATCTTTTAACCATGAATGTTCAGGTCCAACGCCAGGATAATCTAATCCTGCTGATATAGAATGTGTATTTTTAATTTGGCCATTTTTATCTTCCATTATGTATGTTCTATTACCATGAAGAATGCCAGGAGAACCTGCTGTAAGAGGTGCGGCATGCTTTCCTGTATTTATTCCAAAACCACCAGCTTCAACACCCACGATATTTATATTTTCATTTAAAAAAGGATGGAACAAACCAATAGCATTAGAGCCTCCTCCAACACATGCAACTAAATAATCTGGTAAACATCTGTAATCTTTTTTAAACTGACTTTTAGCTTCGTCACCAATGATAGATTGGAAATCACGAACTATCATTGGGTATGGATGAGGCCCTGCTACGGAACCAATAATATAATGAGTGTCATCAACATTTGTCACCCAATCTCTAAGGGCTTCATTAAGTGCATCTTTAAGTGTCTTGGTACCAGAATTAACTGATTTTACCTCAGCGCCCAAAAGCTTCATACGGTATACATTAACTGATTGTCTTTGGATATCTTGCTCTCCCATATAAACAACACATTTTAAATCTAATCTTGCACAAGCTGTTGCAGTTGCTACACCGTGTTGTCCTGCACCTGTTTCAGCAATTATTCTCGTTTTACCCATTTTCTTTGCTAGTAAAGCTTGTCCTAGCGCATTATTAATTTTATGTGCACCTGTATGATTTAAATCTTCTCTCTTTAAATAAATATGCGAGTTACCGAGGAATTTACTAACGGATTCGGCATAATAAATTGGCGTAGGTCTACCAACATAATCTTTTAATTCTCTTTTTAGAATTTTTTTAAAAGAAAGCGATGTTGCAATTTTCTTATAGGCCTGAAATAACTCTTTAAGGGGATGTATCAATGTTTCAGATACATAGACACCACCAAACTCATCGAAGTGGCCAGTTTTATTCGGATAGTTTTTTAAATTAATTTTACTTTTCATTAAATGTATTTATTTTATGTACGAAATCACTCATTAATTCATGATCCTTGTAACCAATCTTCCTCTCAATGCCACTACTTACATCTACACATTTAGGTGTGAATTTACTGAGTAAGTCTAATATATTATCAGGTTTCAAGCCACCAGCAATAAATAACTTATCATGAGGCATGTCAGACATAATATTCCAGTTAAAAACTTTTCCCGTTCCACCATGCATTTTCATATCAGTTGCATCAAGTAAATAATTATATTTTTCAAAATTCACATTAGTCATTTGAGTTTGCAAGTTTTTCGTAACATGTACTGTCTTGATAATCTCTTTTTTAAGAGAAGTATATTTATTAATATCTTCATCACCATGGAGTTGTATCACATCCAAATCAACTTCATTTAATATTTCTTGTATTTCATCTCTGCTCTGATTTAAAAATACCCCTGTTGACTTAATGTTATTTGATTTACAAATATCAACTGCCTTACATGCAGTTTTTTTATTAATAGTTCTAGGCATGTCTTTTACAAATATCATCCCTAGATAATCTATATCTAGTGAGGACGCAAATATAATATCTTCAATGTTTTTAAATCCACAAAGTTTTATTTGAACTTTCATATGCTTATATTACAGTAAGACAGATTCACTATTGTATCTAATTCTATATTTTCTAGGATATGCAACGCTCCAGAGAAACAGTCCATTTGCAGGGGCCATTTTACTGCAATATTTTCGATCTCTCTGATTTAATATTGTCTTAAGTTGACTTGGAAGAATCTTGCCTGTGCCTATATCTATTAGTGTACCTGTTATGTTTCTGACCATATGATATAAAAAAGCATTTGCTGTAATTGTAAATGTAATAATGTTTTTATTTCTTTCCAAGGATGTTGAAAAAATGTTTCTGATTGCTGTATTCGCTTGGCATCCTGAAGATCTAAAAGATGAATAATCTTGAACTCCATTAATATATTTTAGCGATGATTTCATTTTAGATAAAGAGATCTTGTCATTCAAAACACATGTATACGCATTATTAAAAATAGTACTATTAACATCGGTATTTATAAAATATTTATATGTACGAGATATGGCAAGGAACCTTGCATGAAAGTTATCATCTACATGATATATTTTTTTGAGCCTTATATCATCAGGAAGATTTGAATTAACTCCTTTAATCCAATTTTTATCTGATCTTCGAGAGATTGTATCAAAATGAATTATTTGATTTAATGCATTTACTCCTGTATCTGTTCTTCCTGAACATATTGATTTAATTTTATGATTTGCTATTTTGGATAGAGCCGAATCAACATGATGCTGAACTGTATTGATTGAATCACCATTTTGCTTCTGCCAGCCGTAGTATTTTTTACCTATGTATTCAATAGATAAAGCTAATCTCATTAACTTATCTGTAAATTTAATATTCTCGCTTCATGTGCATCGCTTGCAGAACCATTTTTTATAATATCTTTTAAGACCTCTTTTGCTTTTTCTTTTTCATCGCTTTCAATTAATGCTCTGGCTAGATCAACTTTAGATATATTGTCATCTTCAACTGAAGAAATATCTGTTTGAGTATTTGTTATAGAATCTGCAGTTGTGCTGACAGTTTCTGTCTCTTGTTCAGAACTATTTACTAACGTTTCAGTTGTTTCATTTTTTATAGATTCTGACGATGCACGTCTTATTTTTTTAGAACGGATCGGCATTGCTTGATTAGATGTAATAGATTGGGCAAGGTTCTCTAAGAAGCTCTTTATATCTCTTGCTATTTCTTTCATCTCATCATCAGATTTAGAATTATCTTGAATTTGTATAGGTTCATGAGAGTTTAGTTCTTTAATTTTTTTATTTAACATCTTGATTTGTAGCTCAAGGTTGATAAATTTATCAGAGATATAGCCTATGACAAAAAGTATTAAAAAGACTGTGAGTATTCCCTCAACAGTAATTTTTATATCAGGTAAAATTAAATAATAACTATGAATATGAAGAGATTTTATAAAGCTTGCTATGATTTGAAGGTTCTCTAAAACGCTGAATTGAGTAATTGGAATAATGGCTTTGTGTTCAAGTACACCTATAACAGTAAGTATAATAAATATTGATAATATTAATTTCATTATTAACTCCTAATTAACTCCTCAGCAATTTGTATACTATTTAAAGCAGCTCCTTTTCTTACATTATCAGCTACTACCCATAAATTTAAAGAATTATTTTTATCTAAACCTTTTCTGATTCGTCCAACATATACGTCATCAGTGCCATGGCCATGTTCAAAAGGTGTAGGAAAGTCTATAGATTCAATATCATCAATGATAGAAATACCTTCAAAGTTATTAAGTTCTGTTATTGCATCATCAATATTAATATCTTTATCAGTTTCAATATAGATACTCTCTGCATGTCCTACAAGGACTGGAACTCTTACAGCAGTTGGATTGACATTGATGTTTTTATCCAAAATTTTTTGCGTTTCCCAAACCATTTTCATTTCTTCACGTGTGTATTTATTTTCAAGAAAACAATCAACAAATGGTATTGCATTAAAAGCTATCTGTTTAGGATACACATTTTTTTCTATTGACCTTTGATCAATATAAGATGAAGATTGCTCAAGAAGCTCCTCAACCCCATCTTTTCCTGATCCTGACACAGCTTGATACGTTGATACATTGATACTTTTAATATGGAATCTATCATGTAATGGCTTTAGAGCAACCAGCATTTGAATAGTTGAGCAATTAGGATTAGCAATAATATTAGTATCTTTATATTTGATAATCTGATCAGGGTTTACCTCTGGGACAACCAAAGGAATATTATCAACATATCTAAATTCAGATGTATTATCAATAACAATACAATTTTGTGAAGCAGCTTTAGGCGCGTATATTTTAGATATTGATCCACCTGCACTGAAAAAAGCAAAATCTATATTTTCAAATTCAAACTCATCTAATGCTTCCACAGTAATAAGTTCATTACCATATTTAACTTTTGATCCTTTTGAGTTTTGGCTTGCAACCGCATGTATTTTATTAACAGGAAATTTTCTACTATCTAAGATACTCAGTAATGACTCGCCAACAATTCCTGTAGCGCCTACAACAGCAACATTATATTTATCTTTTTTATTCAACATAATTGTTTTAATTTATCTAATACTTTATCGCCCATTTCTGATGTGGTAACAAAATCATTTAAAGATAAATCTTTGGTGAAATAACCATCGTCCAACACATCATTGACAGCCTGTTTAATCATTTTTGATAATCCAGGTTTTTCAAGAGTATACTCAAACATCATTGCCAAGGATAGTATCATTGCAAGAGGATTTACAATACCCTGCCCGGCAATATCAGGAGCTGAACCATGAATAGGTTCAAACATGCCTATAGAGTCAGATAATGATGCTGAAGGTAACAAACCAATCGAACCTGTCAACATTGATGCAGCATCAGATAAGATGTCACCAAATAAATTTGGAGTTAAAATTACATCAAACTGTTTAGGATTTTTAATAATTTGCATTGCAGCATTATCTACATATATATGTTGAAGATTAATATCTTGATGTTGACTCATCATGCGATCCACAGTTTGTCTCCATAATTGCGAGCATTCAAGAACATTGGCTTTATCAACAGATGTAATTTGTTTTTTTCTCTTGCTTGCTGTTTCAATTGCAAACTGAGTGATTCGTTTCACTTCAGATTCAGAATACAACATTGTATTATATCCAACCCGTTCACCACCAATATCTTTAAAACCCCTAGGCTCTCCAAAATAAACATCTCCTATTAATTCTCTAATAATAACAATATCAAGATCATTAATAAGTTCTGGCTTTAATGATGAATAACTTGATAGTGAATTAAATACAAAAATTGGCCTGATATTAATAAATAAATTAAGATACTTTCTTAGGGTTAATAACCCGTATTCAGGTTTTTGATCCCGTACATTATTATCATACTTAGGTGTACCCACAGAAGCTAGTAAGACAGCATCAGATTTTTTTGCTTTCTCTAAAGCATCTGTAGTAATAGGAGTGTTGTGTTTATCAAGTGCAGCTCCACCTATATCAGCAAAATCATAAGAAATATTAGTTAATTTAGATTCATTAAAGTAATCAATAATTTTTATTGCCTCAGTTGTTATTTCAGGTCCAATTTCATCACCAGGAAAGATTACAACATTTTGCTTATTCATTTTCAAACAACCAAGGTTTATTAGTTTTCATTTGTTTCTCATAATTATTAATTTCATTTTTGTATCTTAGTGTTAGTTCTATATCATCAAGACTATTTAGAATTCTATCTTTGTATGATTCATCAATGTCAAAGATAATATCATCTCCATTAGGAAGAGTTATTGAATTAGATTCTAATTTAATTTCAATTTCATACGAAGTCGATGATAACGCATTGTTAATTATTGTAGAAATATTTTCTTTATTAAGGCAGATTAATAATAAGCCATTTGTATAACTATTTCTCGAAAAGATATCAGCAAAACTCTCAGCTATAACTGTATTGATGCCATAATTCTGAATGGCCCAAACCGCATGTTCACGTGAAGACCCACATCCAAAGTTATATTTTGAAATTAATATGTTTCCATTTCTAAATGGTTTTTTATTCAAGATGAATGAATCATCTTCTTCCCTGGTTTCAGTACTATCTAACGTAGCTGTAGATGTATACCTAAGTGAATCAAATAAAAAAGGTCCAAAACCAGATTTTTTAATAGACTTTAGATATTGTTTTGGAATTATTAGATCTGTATCTACATTATCTCTATTAATAGGTATTACTTGACCTTTAAAATTATTTTTCATTCATAAATTCCCTAACATTATAGAAATGACCTTTAATACCAGCTATCGCTGCCATAGATGGACTTACAAGATGTGTTCTTCCTTTATCACCTTGTCTTCCCTGGAAGTTTCTGTTTGACGTAGATGCGCATCTTTCATAAGGTTGTAAAAAATCATCATTCATCCCAAGACACATAGAGCAACCAGGATCTCTCCATTCAAATCCAGCTTTAGTAAATATTTTATCTAATCCTTCTGACTCAGCTTGAGCCTTTACAAGACCAGAGCCAGGAACAACAATTGCTTGTTTTATATTACTTGCTATCTTCTCGCCTTTTATAACCTCTGCTGCCTCTCTAAGATCTTCTATTCTTGAATTAGTACAAGAGCCAATAAATATCTTGTCGAGAGGAATTGATTTTATATCAATCCCGGATTGTAATCCCATATATTTAAGAGTATTTTCATATTCTTCTTTATTTGATGCAATATCAGAGCTTGGTATAGTCCCATCAACAGATGTGACCATCTCAGGTGAGGTTCCCCAAGTGACTTGTGGCTCAACATCTTCTGCATTAAAAGTTTCTGTCCGATCAAATATAGCACCTTTATCGCTAACAAGTGTCTCCCAATATTTTAAAGCTTGATCGTAGTGTTTAGCATTTGGAAGAAACTCTCTATCTTTTAAGTAATCATGAGTTGTTTCATCAAATGACATCAAACCAGATTTAGCTCCAGCCTCAATCGTCATATTACAAATAGTCATCCTTGATTCAATAGATAAACTAGATATCCCATCACCTGTGTATTCAATTGTAAAGCCAGTTCCACCTGATGTGCCAATTTTACCAATAATATATAAAATCAAATCCTTAGAAGTAATAAAAGGCCTTAAATTATTATTTACAATAATATTAAAGTTTTTTTCTTTAGTTAGATTAAGACATTGAGTAGCTAATACATGCTCAACATCACTCGTCCCTATTCCAAACGCTAAAGATGCAAGTGCTCCATGAGTAGATGTGTGTGAATCTCCACAAACCAAAGTCATACCTGGTTGGGTTAAGCCTAGTTCAGGACCGATAACATGCACAATACCTTGTTTAATATTACCTAAATCATAAAGTTCGATATTATGCTTGTTACAGTTATCTCTTAATGCTTCAATTTGGATTTTTGAAACAGGGTCTGTTATCCCTTTCTCTCTATTGATTGTAGGAACATTATGATCTGTAGTAGCCAGTATAGAGTTTTTATTCCATATGTTTCTTTTTTTAATATCAAGCCCATCAAATGCTTGTGGTGATGTGACCTCATGAATTAAATGTCGGTCTATATAGATGAGTGAAGAATTATCATCATTCTGTCGAATACAGTGGTCTTCCCAAATTTTATCGTAGAGTGTATCTTTCATTTTAATTGAATTATAAGTTTTGGGCTTTATGTCTTAGGTACAAATCGCACAACGTCAAAGCCATCATAGCTTCAGCTATCGGCACTGCCCTTATGCCAACACATGGATCATGTCTGCCTTTTGTTCGAACTGTAGTCGGTTTATTTCTAATATCTACTGTTTTTCCTGGTACCAAAATGCTTGATGTTGGTTTAAGCGCAATGCTTACCTCTAAATCTTGTCCTGTCGAGATTCCACCTAGAGTTCCTCCGGAAAAGTTACTCAAAAATCCTTCAGGCGTAATTTCATCACGAGCCTCGGACCCTCTCTGAGTAACGACATTAAATCCAGCCCCAATCTCTACACCTTTAACTGCATTTATAGACATCATTGCTTGAGCAATAATGGCATCTAATTTATCAAATACAGGTTCGCCAATACCTACAGGTATATTTTTTCCAACTACGGTAACTTTTGCACCTATAGAGTCGCCCGATTTTCTTATACCCATAAGATATGTTTCTAATTCAGGTACTTTTTTACTGTCAGGAAAAAAGAAAGGATTATTTTCAATATCAGTAATTTTGAATTTATCTGGTTTAATTTCGCCAAGCTGTGATACGAAACCGAATATTTTAGTTTTATTAATTTTATTTAAAAACTTCTTTGCAATAGCTCCCGCTGCAACGCGTGCGACTGTCTCCCTAGCAGATGATCTTCCTGCGCCTCTATAATCTCTGACACCATATTTTTTTTGATAGGTAAAATCAGCATGACCAGGCCTGAATTTATTTTTAATTTCTGAATAATCTTTTGATTTTTGATCTTTATTAAAAATGATCAGTGTAATAGGCGTACCAGTTGTTACGCCATTAAATACGCCGGATAATATCTCAACTTTATCATCCTCTTTTCTTTGTGTGGTGTATTTTGATTGTCCAGGTTTTCGTCTATCAAGATCTTTTTGTATATCTGACTCATCAATTTTAATGTTAGGCGGGCAACCATCTATGACACACCCGAGCGCTTTCCCATGGCTTTCACCAAAGGTTGTTACCCTAAAAATCTTACCGAATGTATTTCCTGACATAATTAATATATTTTTATTGCATTATAGACAAAATATCATATATTTGCTGATAAATTTGACCATAGGTTATTTAAATAGGTCAAGCACAGAGATAACATACATAGAAATGGACATTAAGCTTTTAAAAATAAAAAAAATGATACTTTCCTACTGGCTGTATCTAATCCCACATCATTTAATGTCACGCTTTACTTATATAATTACCAGAACACATCATCCATTAACTCAATACTTAATTAATCTTTATGTAAGAATTTTTAAAATAAATCTTAGTGAATGCGAAGATAAAAAAATAGAGAACTATCATACTTTCTGTGATTTCTTTACTCGTAAACTTAAAAAAGGAGTTCATGTAATCGATGATGAAAAAAAATCTATAGTCTCGTCATGTGATGGAAGGATATTACAATTTGGCAAAATTACAGATAAATCAATTTTACAAGTAAAAGGTAAAAATACTCCTATTAAAGAACTGCTATCAAATGATAAAGAGTTATCGTCTATTTACTCAAATGGATCTTTTTTAACAATTTACCTTTCACCTAAAGATTATCATCGTGTGCATATTCCATTTAATGGAAAGCTTATGAAAACACTTCATGTGCCAGGTCGATTATTCAGTGTTGCCGATCACGCTGTAGAGTGTATTAATAATCTCTATTCAAAAAATGAGAGATTGGTGTGTCATTTTAAAAATGAAGAATCATATTTCTCTGTAGTATTAGTTGGAGCAATAAACGTTTCATCCATAGAAACAAAATGGAAAGGTGAGATATCTCCGCCAATGCCAAAAAAACTAATCTCAACTAAATATGGAAATAAAAATATTAACTTTAATAAAGGCGATGAGATTGGAATGTTTAAATCAGGCTCAACAGTTATTTTATTATTTACGGACAAAGTAACGCTATCTAAAGATCTGAAATTAAATCAGCCAATAAGAGTCGGAAATAAGATAGGTATAACAATCTAGACGATGTGTCCTGCGTAACTCGGTAGCGCATCCTTGTAGTCAAAATTATTTTTTTTACTGCAATAAGAACCATAGTATTCTATTAAAAGTTCTGATCCTACAAAGTCACACATCAACAAACAGTTTTCTTCATGCTTATCGAGAATATGTTTATCGTCAGATAATGAAATATAATCTTGTTTGATTACTACATCAGAAACAGCGGTAGTTATTATGCTTCCTATAGAAGTACAAGAATCATTTGTCAGATGAAATAAGCCATGGAATACCTGATTACCAAATGCTTTTTTAATAACCTGAATATGTGATTGGTTAGTTTTTTTAAAATATGAATAAGCAATTAACATTAAAGCATTGATACCATATACAGGGCAATTATTGCTGAACCCAATAGCTTGAACAATAGCTGATGAAACCCTAACTCCAGTAAAACTACCTGGTCCATTGTTATAAATAACTGTATTTATATCTTTTGGATTAAGTTCGCAATTAGTAACAAGATTATTGATTTCCACTAAAATAGTTTCACTAGATATAGAGTCAGACGAATCAACAAATGTCATATTCTCACCGTCTCTAGCGAGTGTTAGAGAAAATGAACTTGCAGAAGTATCAATTGAAAGTATATTCATATCGCATACTATACTATAGAATATACAAAAAAATCTCCCCGTAGTTAAACAGGATATAACAGGACCCTCCTAAGGTTTAGTTCCTGGTTCGAGTCCGGGCGGGGAGGTGTCAATAGTTAAATTCATCAGGGTTTATAATACTTAGATAACTCTAGTATCACACAGTCCCCCAGCCAGTCTCCCAAATAAAATAAAATTATACTGATGGTTGAACATTTTTTTTGATGCTATCTATAAGCATTCTTGTAAAATAGTTATTTACCCCATGCATTCGTTTCGAATACTTCATCAATCTTTGTATCTGTTATATGATTAGTGTAATTTGACATGACTTTCATTGCAGTTCCTACAATAATATCTAATATTACCTCTTTGCTATAACCAGCAGCAAGAAAATCATTTACTTCATTTTTAC
>Ga0255766_10002304_pt1 | contig 16994 bp, 15 predicted proteins | sample 071ome_23_FD_179966 | JGI IMG/M metagenome (GOLD analysis project Ga0255766, IMG submission 179966) | Coastal salt marsh microbial communities from the Groves Creek Marsh, Skidaway Island, Georgia - 071403BT metaG (version 2) | ecosystem: Environmental > Aquatic > Marine > Intertidal zone >... | reverse complement strand
GTGTTAGTTTGATTATTATCATTTTTAGAAAACAATAAAAAAATTGAACCAATGGCAGGTAGCAATATTAAAGAAGATAAAATTGGAAAATCCATTAATGTACAATTAGATAGGTTAATAATGCTGAAAAACCAAGTAACATAACAAAAGCATATTGATAAATAAATCCGCTTTGAAATTTATTGGCTTTTTGAGAAACTTTTTTAATCAACATTGATATGCCATCTGGACCAAAACCATCAATGATTTTGACATCACAAGTTTTCCACAAAAATAAACCAATTTTTTTTGATGGTTTAATAATTATGTAATCATATAATTCGTCAAAATACCATTTGTTAACTAAAAATTGGTATAAAGGTCGATTAATTTTAACAATTTCTTCCGGAATAGATTTATTTTTTACAAATAAATAATAAGCAATTGGAATAGATATTAAAACTAAAATTGGAGTTAACAACAAAAACCACATTGGTGGGTGTTCTGAACTTAAAGGTTCTAAAAATAATATTGATTGCGCCCAAAAACTATCATGACCATCATGACTGATAAATAAATCTTTAAATAAAAATCCTGCAAAAATTGCTCCGATTGATAAAATAATTAGAGGAATTAACATAACTAATGGAGACTCGTGTGTTTCTTCAATTTTTATTGATTTGTTATTATATTCCCCATGAAATGTTTTGAAAATAAGTCTCCAAGAATAAATGGATGTTAAAAAAGCTGTTAAAACCCCCACCCCAGCTGCATAGTAACCTGCAGTATTTCCTTTTAAATAAGCAAATTCAATAATGGCATCTTTAGAGTAAAAACCAGATAAAAAAGGAAACCCAGTTAAAGCAAGTGTACCTATAATCATTAAAACATATGTGTAAGGTAATTTTTTCCAAACAGCTCCCATATTATTTATATTTTGTTCATCTCTAAAAGCATGAATTACAGAGCCAGAACCTAAAAACAAAAGAGCTTTAAAAAAAGCATGGGTGAACAAATGAAACATTGCAACATTATAGGCGCCTACACCAGCTGCAAAAAACATATAACCTAATTGACTACATGTAGAATAAGCAATTATTTTTTTAATATCAGTTTGAACCAATGCAACTGTAGCAGCAAAAAATGCTGTGGTCATTCCAATGATGGTTATTAAGTTTAATATTATTGGAGAATATTCATAAATTGGTGAACATCTAACAACTAAAAAAACTCCAGCTGTAACCATAGTTGCAGCGTGAATTAAAGCAGAAACTGGTGTTGGACCTTCCATTGCATCTGGTAGCCATGTATGTAATAGAATTTGAGCTGATTTTCCCATGGCACCAATGAATAATAAAAAACAAATTAAGTTAATTGCACCAACTTCAAGTCCTAGAAAATTTAATTTTGTATCTGTAATTGTTGGTACTTGTTGAAATACTTCAGCATAGTTCACAGTACCAAACAAATAAAAAATAAGAAAAATACCAAGAGCAAATCCAAAATCACCAACTCTATTAACTACAAAAGCTTTTATAGCGGCAGCATTTGCAGACTCTTTTTTAAACCAAAATCCAATTAAAAAATAAGAACATAGGCCGACACCTTCCCATCCAAAAAATAGCTGAATAAAATTATCTGAAGTAACCAACATTAGCATCGCAAATGTAAAAAGAGAAAGATACGCCATAAATCTAGGTTTATGAGGATCATGAGACATATAACCTATCGAATAAATATGCACCAAAGAAGAAACTAGTGTAACAACTACGAGCATCACTGATGATAAGGGATCAATATTCATTGACCAATTCACATCAAGTGATCCAGAGTTAATCCATTTTACAATTACAATGTTTTCTTGATAACTATTTATTATCACCTCATAAAATACATATATTGATAATATTGCAGAAATAGAGACCAATAGACTTGTTATAATTTCAGAATTTCGATCTCCAATTACACGACCAAAAAATCCAGCTATAACTGAAGCTATTAAAGGAAGAAATATAATTGAAAGTTCCATTTTATCCTTTTAATTTATCAATTTCTTCAACTCTAATAGTTCCAGAATTTCTATAATAAACTACTATAATTGCTAAACCTATTGCGGCTTCAGCAGCAGCAACTGTCAAAATAAACAGTGTAAAAACTTGTCCCGTCAAATCGTCTAAGAAAATTGAAAAAGATACTAAATTTATATTTACTGCTAATAAAATTAGCTCAATACTCATTAAAATAACTATAATATTTTTTCTATTTAAAAAAATCCCAATGATACCAATGGTAAAAATTACAGCTCCTAATGTTAGGTAATGACCAAGACCAATACTAACCATCGATTTTTACTCCCTTGTTAGAATCTACCTCTACTACTTGAACTCCTTCTGATCTTTCTCTAGAAATTTGTTTTAAATAACTTTGTCTTTTTACTCCTGACCTTTGCCTAAAAGTTAATACAATTGCTCCAATCATAGCAACTAAAAGGATCATTCCACTTACCTGAAAAATATGAATATAATCAGTATACAAAACCTGACCCAAAGAATGAGTATTGCTTAGTTCTTCACTTATTTTCAAATTACTTGAATTAAATAAATCGGGTTTATATTTCCATCCACCAATCACTATTATTAACTCAAAAAATATAATTGAACTAATAATTAAACCAACAGGAATATGGCCTGAGCTTTCTTGGGAGGTAAACCACTCATTTTTTTGTTGAGCAACATTCAGCATCATAACTACAAATAAAAATAAGACAGCTACTGCACCAACATAAACGATAAGCATAATCATGCCCAAGAATTCAGCGCCGATCATAATAAATAGACACGAAATACTTATAAAATCTAAAATTAAAAAAAATACAGAATGAACAGTATTTTTTGAAACTGTTACCATTATAGCTGAGATGACAGCTATAATTGAAAATGTATAAAAAAATATTGTATGAGCTATCATTTTATCTATATGGATTATCTGCTTTAATATTAGCCGCTAAAATATTTTCCCAACGGTCTCCGTTATCTAATAATTTTTCTTTAGTATAATAAAGCTCTTCTCTAGTTTCTGTTGAAAATTCAAAATTAGGACCTTGAACGATAGCATCAACAGGACAAGCTTCTTCACAAAGTCCACAATAAATACATTTCATCATATCAATATCGTAACGTGTTGTTTTTCTACTACCATCTTCCCTTTCAGCGGATTCAATTGTGATTGCTTGAGCCGGACAAACTGCTTCACATAATTTACAGGCGATACATCTTTCTTCACCATTAGGATAACGTCTTAATGCGTGCTCACCTCTAAATCTTGGACTTATTTTTCCTTTTTCAAAAGGGTAATTAATAGTTTTTTTTGATTTAAATAATTCTTTAATTGCTATTGATAATCCACCAATAAAGTCAGTCATTAAAATTGTTTTAAAAAATCGAGACAATTTCATAATTAATTATTTGGTAAAAGGTTAAAATAAAATAAATAACTAGCAGTTAATACAACCCAAGTAAGAGACAACGGAAGAAATATTTTCCAACCCAATCTCATCAATTGATCATATCGATACCTTGGAACAATAGCTTTAACTAAAGCAAAAAGAATGAATAATAAAAGAATTTTTAAAATTAACCAAATCGCTCCTGGAACTAAATTAAACGGATAAATATCAATTGGTGATAACCATCCGCCCAAAAATAAAATTGAACCCATTGCACACATTAAAAGAATATTGGCGTACTCTCCTAACCAAAACATAGCATACATCATTCCTGAATACTCAGTTTGATATCCTGCAACTAGTTCCGCTTCAGCTTCGGGTAAATCAAATGGAGGTCGATTAGTTTCCGCTAAAGCAGATATGAAAAAAATTACAAACATCGGGAACAATGGAATGATGTACCACAGATCTTTTTGTGCAAGGACTATGTCATTTAAATTTAAAGATCCCACACACAATAAAACATTAATAATTATTACTCCTATGGAAACTTCATAAGACACCATTTGAGCTGCAGATCTTATAGAACCAAGAAAAGGATATTTTGAGTTTGAGGCCCAACCACCCATTATAATTCCATAAACTCCTAGAGATGAAACTGCAAAAAGATAAAGAATTCCAACGTTTATATCTGCAAGGACTTGGGTTTCACTAAATGGTATTACCGCCCAAGCAATTAGAGCGAGAGTCATAGTAACAATTGGAGCTAAAATAAAAATAATTTTGTTGGAGCTCGCTGGAATTATAATCTCTTTAAAAATATATTTTAATGCATCAGCTAAAGATTGAAGTAATCCAAAAGGTCCTACAACATTGGGTCCTTGTCTTTTTTGAACAAAAGCCCAAACCCTTCTATCTAACCAAACAATCATTGCAACAGAAACTAATACAGGAACTAATAAAAATAAAATTTTGTAAGTTTCCTGAAATAATAACGATAAATATTCCATTTCTATCCTTCAGTTCCTGTTAACTTAAAATTAATTTTTGAATTATTGCAATCAACCATAGTTTTTGATGCTCTTGCTACTACATTTGAAAAATAATAATCTTTAAATTCAATTTTTAATTTCTCATTTTCGAAATTGATATTTTCTAAATTTATTTTTTTATTCTGTGAATTATTATTTTTGAGATTAATAAAATTAATCATGCTACTAATCAATTCATCTTTATCATTAAAGAGTTTTCTATTATTAAGCGACTCAGCAATTTCATTAATTATTTGCCAATCCTCTTTAGCTTCACCAGGAGGATATGAGGCTTTATAAGCTTTTTGAATCTTACCTTCTAAGTTTGTGTAATGTGCTGTTTGTTCTGTATACGCCGCACCAGGTAGTATAATGTCTGCAATTTCAGCTCCTTTATCTCCATGACTTCCTTGGTATATTATAAATTCATTTTTTTTATTAATATTAAGATTATCTTGACCAATTAAAAATATTAATTCGAATTCATTTTTTTGAAGTTTGTCTAGAGTTATATTGTAACCAGATTTATTGTTAAAAACTCCTAGATCTATATTTCCTACCGTTGAAGCATCTGAAGATAAAATGTTTAAAGGATGCCATTCCTCTTCAAATTTAAAATTATTATTTATATATTCTTTAATTAAATAAAAAATAGTCTTTGAAGACTTTAGATTGAAAAAAGATTCTCCTATAATGATTATTGGTCTTTTTGAGCTTTTCAAAGTTTCTGAAATTTCATGATTATTCTCTAGGATACTTTTCAAAGTATGAGTATGACCATCTAAAGCTTGATATGGATACGTAAGATCACCAACATCATTTAATGAAATGACTTTAGTTTTATTATTAACAAAAGATTTTCTTATTCTAGCATTTAAAATAGTTGCTTCATATCTTGGATTAGTTCCAACCAAAAATATTAAATCAGACTCTTCGATACCGTTTATTGAAGAATTAAATATATAATTTTCTCTTAAACTATCATCAATAAATCTATCAGTTGTTCTAAAATCATAATAATCAGATTCTATTGTTCGATCAAAAAACTCCCTGAAAATAAAAGAAGTTTCCATATTTGTTAAATCACCAACAAATCCTCCAATTTTTTCTTTTGAGGTATTTTCTATTCTTGATTTTATTATTTTAAATACTTCTGACCATGAAGCTTTTTCAAATTTTCCATTGTATTTAATATAAGGTGTATCTAATCTTTGATTTAATAAACCATCACAGGCATATCGTGTTTTATCAGATATCCATTCTTCGTTAATATCTTCATTAATTAATGGCAAAACTCTTTTTACTTCCCAGCCATAAGTATCAATTCTTATGTTTGAACCTACAGCATCCATGACATCTATAGACTCTGTTTTTTTAAGTTCCCATGGCCTTGCTTCAAACACATAAGGTTTGGAAGTAAGTGCTCCAACTGGGCATAAATCAATAACATTTGCAGATAATTCTGATTGCATCGATTGTTCTAAATAAGTGGTTATTTGCATGTCTTCACCTCTGCCAATAGCTCCAATTTCTGAAACACCGGCAATTTCTGTAGCAAATCTAATACATCTTGTGCAGTGAATGCATCTTGTCATTTGTGTTTTAATTAAAGGTCCCATATTTTTATCAGGAACAGATCTTTTATTTTCTTTATAACGAGACTTATCAACTCCATAGAACATAGACTGATCTTGTAAATCGCATTCTCCACCTTGATCACAGACAGGGCAGTCTAAAGGATGATTTGCTAAAAGAAATTCCATAACACCTTTTCTAGCTTTTTCTACTTTTGATGTGTTGGTTCTAATAACCATTCCTTCTGCAGCTGGCATAGCACAAGATGCAATAGGTTTAGGGGATTTCTCCATCTCAACTAAACACATTCTACAATTTCCAGCTATAGAAAGTTTTTCATGATAACAAAATCTTGGGATTTCAACTCCAGCTTTTTCACAAGCTTGTAATACGGTCAAACCCTCTTCAACTTCTACATCAATTTCATTTACTTTTAGTTTAGGCATTTTCTTTTTCTAATAAATGTTGATCAACCAAGTATGGAATATCTTTTGATTTTTTTATTACTGGTTCAAACTTTATTCTTTCTTCAATTTCATTTTTAAAATGTCTTAATAATCCTTGAACTGGCCAAGATGATCCTTCACCAAATGCACATATAGTGTGTCCTTCTATTTGCTTTGTAACATCCATAAGCATATCTACTTCATCTTTAGAAGCTTCACCTTTTGCCATTCTTTCCAACATTCGCCACATCCAACCAGAACCTTCTCTACAAGGTGTGCATTGACCACAACTTTCATGTTTGTAAAATCTTGCAATTCTAGCCATACATTTAATAATATCTTGATCTTTATTAATTACGACTATTCCTGCTGTGCCTAATCCACTTTTTTCTGCCATTAAAGAGTCAAAATCCATAGTAATTGTATCACACGTTTTCTTTGGCAATAATGGCATTGAAGAACCTCCGGGAATTACCGCTTGAAGATTGTCCCATCCACCAATTACTCCTCCCGCATGAGTCTCAATTAATTCTTTTAATGAAATACCCATTTCTTCTTCTACATTACATGGGTTATTAACATTTCCTGAGATACAAAATATTTTTGTTCCTGTATTTTTTGGTTTACCTATGCTTGCAAACCATTTTCCACCTCTTCTTAAAATTGTTGGAACGACAGCAACTGTTTCAACGTTATTTATAATAGTGGGACATCCATACAAACCTATTAAAGCTGGAAAAGGAGGTTTCAATCTAGGTTGACCTTTCTTACCCTCTAAACTTTCTAACAAAGCTGTTTCTTCGCCACATATATAAGCACCAGCACCATAATGAATATAAATATCAAAATCCCAACCAGTACCGCTAGCATTTTTTCCAATTACTTTATTTTCATATGCTTCATCAATTGCTTTTTGTAATTTTTGGCCTTCATTATAATATTCACCACGAATGTACACATAACAAACATGAGCATTAACTGCATAAGATGCTATCAAGCATCCTTCAATTAATTTATGGGGTTCAAATCTTAATATATCTCTATCTTTACAAGTTCCTGGCTCTGACTCATCAGCATTGATAACTAAGTAATGAGGCCTTGAACCAACTTGTTTAGGAGCAAAAGACCATTTTAGTCCAGTTGGAAATCCCGCTCCGCCCCTACCTCTTAATTCTGAAAGCTTAATTTCATTAATAATCCATTCTTTTCCTTTATCACAAAGTTCTTTTGTATTTGACCAATCACCTCTTTTTTTTGCTGAAATAAAATCTGCCCCACTATCATTATATAAATTTTTAAAAATTCTATCTTCGTCCTTAAGCATTTTTTACATCCAATAAAGTTTTTCTATTATTTTCAGGTTCAGAATTTAATCTACCTCGGTATGAACCAGGTTCTGGAGTTTGACCAGAAATTACCTGATCTAAAATTTTTAAAGCTTTTTCTTTATCTAGATCTTCATAATAATTATCATTAATCTGCATCATTGGTGCATTAATACAAGCTCCTAGGCACTCAACTTCCATCCAAGAACAATTTTTTTCTTTAACAAATTCATTTTCATTTTCTGAAATTTTTTCTTTACATGCTTCAACAATTTTGTAAGCGCCTCTTATCATGCATGGTGTCGTAGTACAAACTTGAACAAAATGTTTGCCGACAGGAGTTAAGTTATACATAGTATAAAAAGTTGCTACCTCATATACCTTTACATATGGCATATCTAAAAGCTTACCAATATATTTCATTGCAGATAAAGGTATCCAATTATCATTTTGTTTTTGAGCAATGTACAGTAATGACATTACTGCACTTTGTTGTTTACCTTTTGGATATTTTTTTATTATATTATTTGCTTCTAATAAACTCTCTGAATTAAACTCAAAATTTTCAGGTTGATCTTTGGATATTTTTCTTAATGTCATCTATCTACCTCTCCAAAAACTATATCTAGAGATCCTAATACGGCAGGAACATCAGCCAACATATGACCTTTGATCAAATAATCCATTGATTGAAGGTGAGAAAAACCTGGTGCTCTTATTTTACATTTATAAGGTTTACTTGAACCATCAGAAATTAGATATACTCCAAATTCACCTTTGGGAGCTTCTACAGCAGTATAAATTTCATCTTTAGGGACTCTGTAGCCTTCAGTGAAAAGTTTAAAATGATGTATAAGAGCTTCCATAGATTGTTTAATCTCTTTTTTAGGTGGTGGTGAAATTTTTCCATCTGAAGATTTTACCGGTCCTTTTTCCATCTTTGATAAACATTGTTTAATAATCGAAACACTTTCTCTCATTTCCTCAATTCTACATAGATAACGATCATAGCAATCACCGTTTTTTCCAATAGGAATTTTAAAATCTAAAAGTTCATAACAGTCATATGGTTGAGATTTTCTTAAATCCCATGGGACACCTGATCCTCTAATCATCACACCTGTGAAAGAATAATCTAACGCGTCTTCTTTACTGACAATTCCAATATCTACATTTCTTTGCTTAAAAATTCTATTATCAGTTAATAGATTTTCTAAATCATCAATAATTTTTGGAAATGTTTCACAAAATTTTGCGATATCATCCTCTAAACCAAGAGGTAAATCTTGATGAACACCACCTGCTCTAAAATAATTTGCGTGCAATCTAGAGCCTGATGCACGTTCATAAAATGTCATTAATGTTTCTCTTTCTTCAAACCCCCAAAGAGATGGGGTAAGAGCACCGACATCTAAAGCTTGTGTTGTGACATTAAGTATATGACTTAATATTCTACCAATTTCACAAAATATAACTCTTATAAATTGAGCTCTAATTGGTACATTAATATCTAATATTTTTTCTATAGCTAATGCAAAAGCATGCTCTTGATTCATTGGTGCAACATAATCAAGTCTATCAAAATAAGGTACTGCTTGCATATATGTTTTGTTTTCAATTAATTTTTCAGTTCCTCTGTGAAGTAATCCAATATGAGGATCAGCTTTTTCAACAACCTCACCATCTAATTCAAGTATAAGTCTTAGGACACCATGAGCTGCTGGATGTTGTGGTCCAAAATTTAAATTTAAATTTTTAATTTTTTTTGTCATTATTATCTGTTTGCTCTTTTATGTATTTGGTGCCTTCCCAAGGACTTTCGTAATCAAAATTTCTGTAATTTTGTTCTAGTTTAACAGGTTCAGAAATTACTTTTTTTTCATCCTCGCTGTATCTAACTTCAGTATGACCTGTAAGTGGAAAATCTTTTCTTAAAGGATGACCTTCAAATCCATAATCAGTTAATATCCTTCTCAAGTCAGGATGGTCTTTAAAATTAACACCATACATATCAAAAACTTCTCTTTCCATCCAATTTGCTGCAGGGAAAATTGAAGTTAAGGATGGCACTACTTCATTTTCACCAATTAAATAAGATATTATTAATCTCTGATTAAATTCATGACTCAAAAATAAATATACCATTTTAAATCTTTGAGCATTTTCTGGATAATCAACAGTTGTAATATCTATTAATTGTCTGAATTTAGTGTCTTTATTTGTTTTAATAAATAAAGTTACATCTATTAAATCATCTTTTTCGACCTCAACATAAAGTTGGTTATGTTTTATTTCAGAATTTTTTATTTTTGTTGTTAATTCTGAATTAATTTTCTTTTCTAGATCTATTAAATTTATCATTTTATCTTGTAAAAGATCCTTTTTTTCTAATTTTTTTTTGAAGTTGCATTATTCCATACAGCAAAGCTTCTGCTGAAGGTGGGCAACCAGGCACATAAATATCAACGGGTACTATTCGATCACAACCTCTTACTACAGAATATGAATAATGATAATATCCACCACCATTAGCGCAGCTGCCCATTGATATTACATATCTTGGTTCTGGCATTTGGTCATAAACTTTTCTTAAAGCAGGTGCCATTTTGTTTGTTAACGTACCTGCAACGATCATTACATCAGATTGTCTTGGTGAGCCTCTTGGAGCCGCTCCAAATCTTTCTAGATCATATCGAGGCATAGCTGTTTGCATCATTTCAACAGCACAACATGCTAGGCCAAAAGTCATCCAATGAAGAGATCCTGATCGAGACCAATTTATCAAATTATCTAATGAAGTAGTTATAAAACCATTTTTACTAAAATCTTCTGCAAGTTGTTTAAATTCTTCAGGAACTTGATCTAATTTATTGTTCATATATTTAATTTTATATTTTATTCCCAATCAAGAGCACCTTTTTTCCATTCATAAATAAATCCAATTGTAAGAATGAATAAAAAGATCATCATAGAAGCAAAACCTAATATACCAATGTTTCCTAACGAGATAGCCCAGGGAAATAAAAAAGCAATTTCTAAATCAAATATAATAAATAGAATTGCAACTAGATAAAATCTTACATCAAATTCCATTCTTGAGTCTTCAAAAGGTTCAAAACCACATTCGTAAGCTGATAATTTTTCAGGGTCTGGGTTTTTTGGCGATAAGACAAAATTTACTAGAACAAATGCACAACTTAAACCTAGTGCTATAAACAAAAATAGAATTATTGGGAAATAATCTTTTAAAAATTCTGATAACATGAAAATCTATATATCAGTTTTTGAACGTTGATGAAGAGTAGAACGGTCACATTTTAACTTTATAAACATAAAAAACTCTAAGAAAATTGTAGGTTTTAAATGTTTTGTAAAAAAAAGTGGCGGGAGTGAAGGGACTCGAACCCTCGACCTATCGCGTGACAGGCGATCGCTCTAACCAACTGAGCTACACCCCCACTTAAGTATTTTGGTGGGCAGTAAAGGACTCGAACCTTTGACCCCCTCGGTGTAAACGAGATGCTCTACCAACTGAGCTAACCGCCCCAAAACAATGGGTACTAATACATCAATGATCTAATAATGTAAATTACTTATTATTGAATACTGGCTTGGGATTTATCATCATTTTTTGACAAATCTACTTCTACCCATTCGGTTGGTTTCAGCTCTTTAGTTAAAGCAATTTTTAATACTTGATCTGCAAATTCAACCGGTGTGATTTTAATTTCATCAATTATTTTTTTTGGCATATCAACCAAATCTTTTTCATTTTCTTTTGGTATGAGCACCTCTTTAATTCCTGCTCTATGTGCGGCTAATAATTTTTCTTTTAAACCACCAATAGGTAATACCTGTCCCGTTAATGTGACTTCACCAGTCATAGCAACATCTCTTCTCACTGGATTATTTGTAATAGATGAAACGATCGACGTGACCATCCCAATACCTGCTGAAGGACCATCTTTTGGAGTTGCGCCCTCTGGTACATGAATATGAAAATCTTTTTTTTCAAACAATGGAGGTATAATTCCATATTCTAAACATTTTGATCTAACAAATGATTTTGCTGCTTTAACAGACTCTTGCATTACATCACCTAATTTTCCTGTAATCTGCATTCTACCCTTACCAGGCATCGTATCAGTTTCTATTTTTAATATTTCTCCTCCATATTCAGTCCAAGCCAAGCCGGTCACTATACCTACTCTATCTTCTGCTTCAAGCTCTCCAAATTTAAATTTAGGTATTCCTAAAAAATCAGATAAATTCTTTTTATTTATTAAAACTTCTTTTTCTTCACCAGCGACAACTTTTTTAACAACTTTTCTAGCTAGTTTAGATATTTCTCTTTCTAAATTTCTTACTCCAGACTCTTTAGTATAGCTTCTAATTACTTCTTGAATAATATTATCTTCAAGTTTCATTTCATTTTCCTTAACACCATTATCTTTAATTTGTTTAGGTAATAAATACTTATTAGCTATACTAATTTTTTCATCTTCTGTGTAACCTGCTAATCGAATAACTTCCATCCTATCTAATAATGGAGGTAGTATATTAAGTGTGTTTGCAGTAGTTACAAACATTACATCTGACAAATCATAATCAACTTCTAAATAATGATCATTAAATGTTGTATTTTGTTCTGGATCTAGAGCTTCTAATAATGCCGATGAAGGATCACCTCGATAATCGTTTCCAATTTTATCAATTTCATCTAATAAAATTAAAGGATTTTTGGTACCAGCCTTTTTCATCATTTGTATAATTTTACCTGGTAACGAACCTATATAGGTTCTTCTATGACCTCTAATTTCAGCTTCATCTCTCATACCCCCGACTGACATTCTAACAAATTCTCTATTGGTCGCTTTTGCTATTGACTTACCTAAAGAAGTTTTACCAACACCTGGAGGTCCTACTAAGCATAGAATTGGACCTTTAATTTTGTCCATTCTTTTTTGCACTGCTAGAAATTCTATAATTCTTTCTTTAACTTTTTCTAATCCAAAATGGTCGGTATCAAGAATATTTAGAGCCTTTGCTAAATCAATATCAACCTCACTCTTTTTGTGCCACGGTAGTTCTGTCATCCAATCTAAATAATTTCTTACAACAGTAGCTTCTGCTGACATTGGACTCATGTTTTTTAATTTTTTTAATTCTTGTAAACATTTTTTTTCAACGTCTTTAGGCATTTTAGCTTTAAGAATTGCTTTATTGAGACTGGTGCTTTCATCTTTGCCATCTTCAATTTCACCTAATTCCTTTTGAATAGCCTTAAGTTGTTCATTTAAATAATATTCTCTTTGAGTTTTTTCCATCTGTGTTTTAACTCGACCACGAATTCTTTTTTCAACTCCAATAATGCTAGTTTCATTTTCCATAATCTTAATTATGGCGTTTAATCTTTTCTTAACATCAATTGTTTCAAATATTTGTTGTTTTTCAGATATTGTGGCAGTGATGTGCGAAGCTATATTATCAGCAATTTGAGAAGGATCTTTAAGCTGTTTGATACTATTAATTGTTTCGCTAGAAACTTTTTTATTAATTGAAGTTAATTTTTCCAATCTTCTAACAGCTGTAACAGCTAGTGGAAAGAGATCTTCATTTTTATCTACAATATCATTGTGATAAGTGTAATCGCAAATAATGAACTTTTCATTATCCTTAAAATCTAATATTTTAACTCTTTTGATACCCTCCACTAAAACTTTAACAGTGCCGTCAGGAAGTTTTAATAATTGTAAAATACTTCCTTCACAACCATACATAAAAATGTCTGTTTTTTTTGGATCATCAATCTCAGAATTTTTTTGAGTTACTAAAATGATTTTTTTATCCTTCTTCATCACTTCATTTAAAGCTGAAATAGATTTATCCCTACCAACAAACAAAGGGATTACCATACTAGGAAAAACTACTATGTCTCTTAGAGGCAAAAGTGGTAATGATATTTTGACATCCATGACTTAAATATGGATATTATATAGAATATTGCAATAGCTTTTTAGGATTTATTAAGGTTATTAAGCCGCTGATGTTTTGCCAGATTTACCTTTATTATCGTTTTTAGAATGTACCAAAATAGGCTCTGAGGTTCCTTTAACAGTATTGGCATCGATGATTACTTCTTCAATATTATCCTGACTTGGCAAATCATACATTGTCTTCAATAAAATATTTTCAAGAATAGATCTTAAACCTCTTGCACCTGTTTTTTTATGAATGGCTTTCAATGCAATTTCTTTAAGCGCTGCATCTTTAAAGGTTAATTTAGCACCATCTAATTTAAACAATTCCTGGTATTGTTTTGTTAATGAGTTTTTTGGTTCTTGCAAAATTTTAATTAATGATTTTTCATCAAGATCTTCAAGAGTAGCGATCATAGGTAGTCTTCCAATAAACTCAGGAATTAATCCATATTTTAATAAATCTTCTGGTTCAAGACTTTTCATCCACTCACCAGTTTTCTTATCTTGAGCATTTTTTACATCAGCACCAAAACCAATAGAGGTACCTTTGTCTCTTTGTGAAATAATTTTGTCTAATCCAGCAAAAGCTCCTCCACAAATAAATAATATATTCGTCGTATCTACTTGTAAAAATTCTTGTTGTGGATGTTTTCTACCACCTTGTGGTGGAACACTCGCAACAGTTCCTTCCATAATTTTTAATAAGGCTTGTTGAACACCTTCTCCAGAAACGTCTCTAGTAATAGATGGGTTTTCAGATTTTCTACTTATCTTGTCTACTTCATCGATATAAACTATTCCTCTTTGAGCTTTTTCAACATTATAATCTGCAGCTTGTAAAAGTTTTAAAATAATATTTTCAACATCTTCTCCCACATAACCTGCTTCTGTTAAAGTTGTAGCGTCTGCCATAGTGAAAGGTACATCTAGAATTCTTGCTAATGTTTGGGCTAATAAAGTTTTACCACAGCCAGTTGGTCCAACTAACAAAATATTAGATTTTGAAAGTTCTACATTTTTACTAGTTTTATTTTCATAGTTTAATCTCTTGTAATGATTATGAACTGCAACTGATAAAACTTTTTTTGCATGATCTTGGCCAATTACATAATCATCTAAAACTGCACAAATTTCTTTTGGTGAAGGTAAACCATCTTGATGTTTAACAAATGTATCTTTGCTTTCTTCTTTAATGATATCCATACAAAGTTCGACACATTCATCACAAATAAATACTGTAGGTCCGGCTATAAGTTTTCTAACTTCATGCTGGCTTTTTCCGCAGAAAGAACAGTAAAGGATATTTTTATTACTTGTGTTCATAATTTTTATAACGAATCAATTAACTTACTTTATTATATAAGAGTCATGGTAATCAAGTTCGATTACAGGTTGTTTCTATATATAGTAGGTTAGGTTCTTTTTTCTACTACAGCGTCGATTAATCCGAAATCTTTTGCAACTTCGGCAGTCATGAAATTATCTCTTTCAAGAGCAGTTTTAATTTCATCAACAGATTTACCAGTATGTTTTGAATAAATTTCATTTAATCTTTTTTTTAATGCTAGCACTTCATTAGCGTGAATTTCAATGTCTGTAGCTTGACCTTGATAACCCGCTGAAGGTTGATGAACCATTACTCTTGAATTTGGTAATGAGAATCTTTTTCCTTTTGTACCAGCTGCTAATAAAAAAGATCCCATTGATGCAGCCTGACCAATACAAAGAGTTGAAATATCAGGTTTCACATATTGCATAGTGTCATAAATTCCAAGACCAGCTGTAACTAAACCACCTGGACTATTAATATAAAGATAAATTTCTTTTTTAGGATCTTCAGCTTCAAGAAATAAAAGCTGAGCAGTGACTAATGATGCAACATTGTCATTGATTGGCCCTGTTAAAAAAATAATTCTCTCTTTTAGTAATCTAGAATAAATATCATAAGCTCTTTCACCTTTGCTTGATTGTTCCACAACCATTGGAATGAGAGTACTCATGTGTTCAGATATATTTGTTGTCATAAGTTGATTCGATTTAACTTATACAACTTGAGATTACTTTTTGCTAACTTTTTTTGGCTTTTTAACTGATGTTTTTTTTGTAGTTGTTTTTATTTGGCCTTTTTTTGTTTCTTTCTCACTTTTAGAGGAGGCTTTTTTTTCAGCAGTATCATTTTCATGATCATGGTCGTGGTCGTGATCATGTTCATGATTATGGTCATGGTCGTGATCTAATTTTTGAGATTCTTTTAAGATTTTTTCAGCTTCATCTTTTGTAATTTCTTTTTTATTTGCTTTTGCTTTAATCTTTATTTGATCAATTATTTTTTCCTCATATACTGTGCCTCTTAGACTTGCTAATGCAGATGGGTTTTTTTGATAAAAATCCATTACCATTTTTTCTTGACCTGGCATCATTCTAAGTTGTTTTTGAACTTCGGCTTGAACTTCCTGTTCAGTAACTTTAACATTATTTTGTTCACCAAATTCATTTAAAATTAAACCAACTTTAATTCTTTTTTTTGCTAAATTTTCAAAATTTTTCTTGCTTTTTTTAGCATCTTCTTCTGACATTCCTTGAGAAAGTATTTTTACTTCTTCATCAATTAAATTCTCAGGAATTTCATTAACTTCAATTTTTTCAATTTCTTTTAAAATTTGATTTTTTGCTAATCGGTCTAATGAATTTTTATATTCATCATTAATTTGTTTAGTTATTAACTCTTTTAAATTATTTAAATCTTTTGCTCCTAAATTTTTTGCAAAATCATCATCAATTTTTACTTCTTCTGGTTTTTTTACATTAATAATTTTGCAATTAAATTTTGCTATTTTATTTACCAATTCTTTTTCAGGAAAGTTTTCTGGAAGAGTAGCTTCAACTATTTTTTCTTCATCTTTTTTTACTCCAATTAACTGTTTATCAAAACCTTTTAAAAAAAGATCTTTACCTAAAACTAATTGTGTATTTTTTCCTTCACTCCCCTTGAACTCTTTTCCATCTACTGTGGCGTTATAATCAAAAGCAACCAAATCCCCTTCTGTAGCTTTAGTTTCTGCTGGAGCATCTTTAAAACTTGGTTGATTTTTAGCTATTTCTTTAATTCGTTTATCTGTTTCAGTTGAGTCAATTTTTACTGTGTATTCATCAAATTTAATATTATCTATGGACTTTATTTCAACTTTAGGCAACTCTGTAACTGAAATTAC
>Ga0255766_10002302_pt1 | contig 16996 bp, 15 predicted proteins | sample 071ome_23_FD_179966 | JGI IMG/M metagenome (GOLD analysis project Ga0255766, IMG submission 179966) | Coastal salt marsh microbial communities from the Groves Creek Marsh, Skidaway Island, Georgia - 071403BT metaG (version 2) | ecosystem: Environmental > Aquatic > Marine > Intertidal zone >... | reverse complement strand
GTTATTCTTATATCATCCATCGGGATGTTTCCTATTAGTCCATTCCAATAATAATGAGTTACATTTTTCCAGTAATAATAGTCAAATAACCCGGACGATGTTAATTTTACATTTAATTCACTTACAATTGAAACAAATTTGGCATTATTAAATGGGTTAGCGCTTAACTCAACAGGAGTAAAAATTTGAGCTTCATCATTAATAGTATTGGAATATTCAAATTCAGTTTCATTTATTTTACCATCACCTCCATTACCACCAGAAGCACCAAATCCTCCTGATACATAACCATTAGTTTTAATATTTAATTTAAAATAAGATGGATTATTATTTGTAATATTAATAGCTGGACCAGCACTGTTTACTATTGCATTTTGTCCATTACCACCACGCGTACCACTTGGTGTTCGATTAGTAGCTTCTAATTCTCCGTGTTTTCCAGTTACATATTGATTTATATCAAGTTCTAAAGTATCAAATAAAGAATGGAAATGTTCTTTAATTTCGTTCATATCAATTTGCAATGCTCCAGTTCTATCTTTATCTACAATCTCTTTAGGTAAATTAATTTTAATAATTATTTTTTTACTTGGATAAATTAAAGGATTAGTATAAACAAAATGTGTTTTAATAATATTAGTTAAATTAATATTATTAATATACGTTTCACTTTCCACTGTAGTAAAAAGAGTTGTATTATTATTATAAAATGATTGATCTAAATCCAATGTTTGTGTATCTGCAATTACATAATTATTTTTAAAACTACTTAATCTAATATTTGTTGAAAGAACTGTAAATGTTGTTCCTGTAGTAACTGATGTAAGATCTTGTAATAAATTGCAGTTTTCATATATATTAATTTTAATATCATCAATATCACTGTAAGTTGTATTAAGCTTTTTATATTTATCAAGTAATTCATTAAAATCTAAGTTTGAATTAGAAAATTTATATTCTCCCATATTTAATTTTACTATATTGAATAAAATATAAAAACAATGAAATAAAAATAATAATAAATGGATTTAATATTTGAAAATAAATATAGAAATATAAAAGTTTATAAATGTTATAATGTTATACAAAAAAATAGTAATATTGGAAATATTTTATTAAATGGTTTAATGCATTGGGATACTATAAGTGATGAAGAAGTTGAAAATATTAAAACTATAATAACAAATAATAATATTGGTTTTAAAGGATATACTATTTCGGATGCAATTGTAATGCAAAATGATATTAAAGATATTCATTATTATGCGTATTTTAATGAGAATAATATAGAACTTTGGTATATAACAGGTGTATATGATATGGTGATGTGTGATGATGAAGTAAAGTTTAATGATTTATTATTTTTTTTACAAGCTTAAAAAATGATAATCTTAATAAATAAAAGTAAAATGGAAAATTATGCGAAAGATATATTATTTAAAGAGAGAGTAAAACATCTTGATGAACTTAATATTGAAACATTAGTAATTTTTAATAAAGAAATATTAGATAAAATTGTAGAAAATCTAAATATCGATTATTATAAAAATAAATTATTAAAATTAGAGAAATGTATAATAAAACCATTAATAGATAAAGATGCTAATAAATTATATGAAAAATTAGTAGAAATATTAAATAATAGCTTTGATATTGGTGAAGATTATGAAATATATGAATTATTTACCGAAGAAGTGTCAAAATATGTAATAATGTGTATAAATAGTTCAACATTTGATTTAGAAAAGTTAGTTTGGAATGAAATATTAAAAGTTCAATATTACGGAGATGGAAATGAAGATAAAATACTTAAAGCAATAATTAAGAAAAATAAAAAAATAGATGTAAGACTATTTTTTGATTATAATAAATATGGAACTTATGCACCTTTTATTAGATTTAGAGAAATTATAACAGTAGATAATATTCCTGATGAGATAGATACAACTGCGTGTAATTATATTAAAAATAATTTTACATTACAATGTACAAATATAACTAAAATTGGATTATTTTTAAGAGGTCCAGAGATAGAATATAAGTATAATAAAGATGATAGTATTGTTATAACAAATAATAATACATTAAAAGTGATAGTAAAGATCTTAATGAATTGCAAATTATTAATGTTGATAAGTGAATATTTGAAAGAGACTCCTGTGTTTGATTTAAATGAAGAAGATGCATTGTATTTTGTAGGAAAATATGAAGATGAAAATAGATCAATATATGAATTACAAAAAGAAGAGTTTAAAAGACTTTTAAGAGAAGAGTTGAATAGTAGAGTAGATAGTAATACTCGTTTGTATATAAGATTGAGAAAAATAATAGAATCGCATACTGGTAGAAGTGATATAGTAGATATGAAAGTTAATTCGTATGAAAAAAAATTAAAGAAAGTGATAGATGGAGAAAGTATAAGTAGATCATAATTGTTTTTAATAATAAAACATATTAATATTATAATAATTTTATTATTGATTTATTGTTTATTGAATAGAAAAACCGAAGGATTTAGAGAACGTAAAAGATTAAAAATAAGTAAAGTTAAAGTGCCATTTGAGTGGCAAAATCTTAATACTGATGAACTTAAAACAGTATATGATGAGTTAAAAGAAAGTATTATAAGAAAACTGAAAGTGGATGCGGATGAAATGGAAATAATATTAAATTACAAAAATGTTGATTATAAAAAATCTGAAATGATTAAAATAAAAGATCGTAAAGTGCAATTGGAAGCACTATTAAAATCATTAGATGATTGGAATAAAAAGTTTGATAGTGAAGCATCGAATAAAACTAGTAAAATAAAAGAATTAGAAAGGAGTAAGAAAGATATTTCTAGTAGTTTTGAAAGTAAAACTGAATTATATGTATTAAACAATACTATATTACAAATAATTTAAAAATGATATAAATTGAAAAGTAAAACACGATGAGCGAATCTTTAAATATTTCAAAAAGATCAACGGTAAGTGTTGAAAAAAAATTAAGTAATAAAATGTATAATATAAATGAAAGGTTAATAGATGAAAATAAAAATCTTATTAGAAGAAATATATAAAAAAGTTAAATGAATTGAAAGAATTAAGAATGACGCCTTATACAAAAGAAAATAAAATAAGATCTTAATTTATTTTATACAGCTTTAAAAATAGCAGGATTTTTAGATAACATATCCCAATTAATTTTATCTTGATTTTCTTTTAATAAACTTATAGCATTTGGATTTTGAGATAAAAATTCCCAATTTATTTTTTGATAATCTTCCAATCGACTAAATTGTGCATCTGTTAAAGATTTTTCATATTTGATTCTTTCCTTTAATAAATCTATAGCATTTGGATTTACAGATAAGCCTTCCCAATTAATTTTATCTTTATTTTTTTCTAATAAATCTATAGCATTTGGATTTTTACTTAATACTATAAATTGAATTTTATCTTCTAAATCTAAATCCTTATATTCTTTATCTGTTAAAGTTTTTTCATATTCAATTCTTTCTTTAATTAAATCAATTGCATTTGGATTTTTACATAACCACCACCAATTTATTTTAGCTTTATTTTTTTTAAGTAAATCTATAGCATTTGGATTTGCAGACAATAGTGTCCAATCTATTTTATCTTGATTTTTTTTTAATAATTCAATTGCATTTGGATTTGTAGCTAATTCATACCAATTTATTTTATCTTTATTTTTTTCTAATAAATCTATAGCATTTGGATTTGCAGATAAACTTTCCCAATCTATTTTATCTTTATTTTTTTCTAATAATTTAATAGCATTTGGATTTAAGGATAACATAAACCAATCTATTGTTTCATGAAATTCTAAATTATTATATTGTTCTTTAGTTAAACTATTTTCATATTTAATTCTTTCTTTAATTAAATCTATAGCATTTGGATTTTCTGATAATTCTTCCCAATTTATTTTATTATCTAAATTATTATATTGTTCTTGTGTTAAAGTTTTTTCATATTTTATTCTGTCTTCTAATAATTCAATTGCATTAGGATTTGCAGATAATCTATCCCAATTTAATTTATCTTTATCAATCCAATCTAGTAAAACATATTTTGTAGGTAATATTTCAGCAAATTTGTCTAAGATAGTTGATCTAATTTCTTTAGGTAATTTAAAAATTGGTTTATTTTGAATATCGGTTTCAGTAATTTTAGCTGTTAGTTTTTCAGGATTTAAATGAATATTTTGTTTAAAAACTGAAAGATATTTACAAAACTTTTTCAACTTGGCTTTAGGTTTATTTAGTGTTATAGACATCATATTTAATACTTTGTCGTCATTACACATTGCATCATATTGTGCAAAGCTTAGTCTCATAGAAGGAGTAGAAAACAATGTTCTGTCTCTAAGATCTTTTATAAGCTCAGGGCTAACAGGTATATAATCTTTATTTGTTTTAAGTAGTTTAGATGTTATACTAAGTCTATTTTTTTAAGTTTTTTAATGTAGGCATTATTTAAATATTTTTAAAAATAAAAAGTAAAAAACGAGAAGCGAATGTTCAAATATTTCAAAAAGATCAACAGTAAGTGTTGAAAAAAAATTAAGTAATAAAATGTATAATATAAATGAAAGGTTAATAGATGAAAAGTAAAATCTTATTAGAAGAAATATATATAAAAAAAGTTAAATGAATTGAAAGAATTAAGAATGACGCCTTATACAAAAGAGAATGAAATAAGATCTTAATTTATTTTATACAGCTTTAAAAATAGCAGGATTTGCAGATAATTCATTCCAATTAATTTTATATTGATTTTCTTTTAATAAACTTATAGCATTTGGATTTTGAGATAAATCCTCCCAATCTATTTTTTCAAACAGGTTTAAATTATTATATTGTTCTATTGTTAAAGTTTTTTCATATTTTATTCTTTCTTTTAATAAATCTATAGCATTTGGATTTGAAGATAAACTATACCAATTTATTTTATCTTGATTTTTTTTTAATAAATCAATTGCACCTGGATTGGTTGATAAACTTTCCCAATTTATTTTATCTTGATTTTTTTTTAATAAATCTATAGCATTTGGATTTGTAGCTAATTCATACCAATTTATTTTATCTTTATTTTTTTCTAATAAATCTATAGCATTTGGATTTGCAGATAAACTTTCCCAATTTATTTTATCTTTATTTTTTTCTAATAAATCTATAGCATTTGGATTTGCAGATAAACTTTCCCAATTTATTTTATCTTTATTTTTTTCTAATAATTTAATAGCATTTGGATTTCGAGATAAAAGCCACCAATTTATTGTTCCAAAAAAATTTAAATTATTATATTGTTTTTTAGTTAAACTATTTTCATATTTAATTCTTTCTTTAATTAAATCTATAGCATTTGGATTTTTAGATAACCAACTCCAATCAATTTTAGCTTGATTTTCTTTTAATAAATCAATTGCATTTTGATTTTTAGATAACCACGACCATTTTATTTTATCTTTATTTTCTTTAAGTAAATCTATAGCATTTGGATTTGCGGATAATAAAAACCAATCTAATTTATCTTTATCAATCCAATCTAGTAAAACATATTTTGATGGTAATATTTCAGCAAATTTGTCTAAGATAGTTGATCTAATTTCTTTAGGTAAATTTGTTATTGGTCCGTTAATTTTATATGCTATAGATTTAGAACTTTTAGAAATATTTTCTTCAAAAACTGAAAGATATTTACAAAACTTTTTCAGTTTATCTTTAGGTTTATTTAGTGCTTTAGACATCATATTTAAAACTATATTTTTACTACACATAAGTTTATAATCACTAATAGAAAGTTTTAATGCGGAATTTTCTAATAATATTTTGTCTCTAAGATCTTTTATAAGTTCAGGGCTAATAGGTGAAAAATCTTCATCTTTTTTAAGTATTTTGGATGTTATACTAAGTCTATCTTCCTTAAGGTTGGGCATTGTTTAATAATAATTAATAAAAAATGTTATACAGCTTTAAAAATAGCAAGATTTATAAAACTATTAAGAAAGTTCAAGATCTTTTATGAATTCAGATCTAATAAATCAATTTATATTAAAGGCATTTGTTCATCTTCAAATATTTCAGGATTTAAAGATAATACATACCAATTCAATTTAGTTATATTTTTATTTGATTCTTCTAACATTTTTTCTTTAATTAATTTTTTTGTTTCAATTACATTTGAATTTTTTGATAAACTTACCCAATTTATTTTATTTTTATTTTCTTTTATTAGTTCAATTGCATTTGGATTTAAACATAAACTTACCCAATCTATTGAATTACTTCTATCATAAATACCAGTTTTTTCTAATTCAATTTGTTCTTTAATTAGTTCAATTGCATTTGGATTTAAACATAAATTAGCCCAATGTATTTTATGTTTATTTTTTTTAAGCAAATCAATTGCATTTGGATTTTTAGATAAACTTACCCAATTAATTTTTGATCTATTATTTGTTAATATTTTAATTGCATTAGGATTCGCAGATAATTTATCCCAATGAATTAGATTAATATATTTTTGTATAATTTTAATTGCAAATGGATTCGCAGATATTTCTGCCCAATTTAAGTGTTCATTATAGTTAAGATATTCATAATCTATATTAGAAATATTATTTTCATATATTATTCGTTTTTCAATTAGATCTACTATTTTTTCATTTTTATATTTACTTAAAACCATCCAATCTATTTTGTTATATAGTTTAACATAGTCATTAATTGTTAAAGAATGTTCATAATCAACACGTTCCTTTAACAAATCAAATGCGTTCTGATTATGCGACAATTCTTTCCATATTATTTGATCTTTGTTGTTTCTTAATAATTCTATAGCACCTGGATTCTTACATAATTTTGACCAATTAATATTATCTTTATTCATTTCTAATAAATACATTGCATCTGGATTACTACTTAATACATTCCAATCAATATAACATTCTCTATTTTCCCAAATATAATGTAAAGCATATTTGTTTTTGTAAATTAAAGAAGTTAGTTTTTTTTTATCTACCCAACTAGATAATATTTTTTTTTTATTATCTAATATATCCCAATAATATTTTAAAATAATATGAACTATATGTTCATCAAATACTGATTTATATAGTAGAATTTTAACAACCTTAAAGTTATTGCTTGCAAACATAGTTGTTATAACATTTAATTAAGTTATCATTTTTTTTTAAATAGGCATAGGTTCATCTACAAATATTGCAGGATTTGCAGATAATAAATACCAATCTATTTTATCTTGATTATTCTTTAAAAGTTCAATAGCATTAGGATTATTAGATAGTTCACACCAAGAAAGTAATTTACAACTAAATGTTAAATAATTATATTCATCAATATTAAATTGTTTTTCATATTCTATACGGTCTTTAATTAAATGAATTGCATTTGGATTTTTAGATATATTAAACCAATCTATTTTATTTAAATTGTTTTCTAATAACTTAATAGCATTAGGGTTTCCAGACAATAACGACCAATCTATTTTATTTAAATTGTTTTCTAATAACTTAATAGCATTAGGATTTTTAGATAATTCAAACCAATCTATTTTATTTAAATTGTTTTCTAGTATATGAATAGCATTTAGATTTCCAGACAATAAAGACCAATCTATTTTATCTGTGTTGTTTTCTAGTATATGAATAGCATTTGGATTTCCAGACAATAAAGACCAATCTATTTTATCTGTATTGTTTTCTAGTATATGAATAGCATTTGGATTTCCAGACAATAAAGACCAATTTATTTTATTTAAATTGTTTTCTAATAACTTAATAGCATTAGGATTTTTAGATAATTCAAACCAATCTATTTTATGTATATTATGTTCTAATATTTCTATACAGTTGGGATTTCTAGATAACCAAGACCAATATAATTTTATATATATATTATTTGTTTGATCTTGCACTTTTGTATTTAATAATTCGCTACCATTTACATTTCCAGATAAATTTAACCAATTAATTTTATCATAATTATTTTTTAATAAACTTATAGCATTTGGATTTACAGATAACCAATACCAATCTAAGCAATTTATATCAATCCAATTCAATAATACTTTAGGTTTATCTAATATTTTCCAATAATATGTTAAAATTATATAAATAATATGTTCATCAAATTGTGATTTATTTAATATATTTCTCACAATATTAAATTGATTGTTTGCTATTGAACACATTTTAATTTTTTTTATTTATTGTCAATCATTTTTATTTCAATATAGATAATGTATTATTTTTAATAATAATACTATAATTTTTATTCAATATAAATCTTTGTTCTTTAATTCTTGCAAAATCTTTTAAGGTTTTATAAGATACTTTAATGCCTAATTTCCTAAAAAATATACTTGATACCGAAATATATTTTAAGGTTTTAATTTCATTATCAGTATAAATACCTTTACAAGTTATTTTATCATACTTTAATAATAAATTATCTACTAATAATTCTAATATTATATTGGATTCTTCCAATTTATCTTTCAAAATAAAAAACGATTCTATCATATTCGTATTTTGTATAGTTTCAATTGAAGGTCTAACATAATCACGTATTTTACCTCTAACGGACCACTTAGGTGTACTATCACATAAATAATCTAAATTATTTTTATTAGCATATGCAATTATTTCTTTTTTATCAATATTTAACATAGGTCTCCATAAATTACTATTATTAACTGTAGATAAAACAGACATTCCACATAAATTATCATAATTGTTTTTATTTCCTATATTTGTAATTATATTTTCAAAACAATCATCTTTATTATGACCTAATAATACATATTGTGGGACTGCAATTTCATATAAATTAAATCTTATTTTTTTAGTTATATCTTCATATAGATCACGTAATCCGTTATGTAAGCATTCATCTCTTGTTATTTCATTAACAGTTCTATACAATAATTTAATATTTAAAGAATTACAATAATATTTAACAAAGTTTAATTCATCTTTTGAATTTTTATAATCTATATGAACTGCTATTATATTTTTATGATATTTTTGTAATATATGCAGTGCTGTAATACTATCTACACCACCGGACAATGATACTACTATTATATTATCTGTTTTAATTTTATCATATTCAGTTTTTATTATTTGTTCAATATCAATTGTTTGTTCATATTTTACATTTTGAGTATCTAATATATTTTCATTTATATCGGTAATATTCAAATTATTATATGTTAATTGATATTCTGTAATTAATTTGTAAGATCGTTCTAATGTATTTCTAATATATTTTTTACAAGTGATTTTATCAATATTATTTGCATTATTATAAAAAGCAATAAAGATTTTTATAATTTTATAAATATAATTAAGATCATTTATATGTCTAAATGGTAAATAAATAAAACATAATTCATCTATCTTTAAATTATCATATTTATTTAAAACTATTTCAGCTATATATGTAGCTTTTTGTGAATAAAAATTAACTGCTAGATTATTATAAACTCTTACATAATGTCTTGGTAATTGATCATATACTATGATCAATGCAATTAATTCAGTTTTTGAAAGATTATTATAATCATTTTCATATTCTAATAAATTAATATATTTATCACATAAATATGTATCTATTTGCAAATTATATGAAAACCAATATTGTTTATTAGAAAACCAATCTATATATAATTCTTGTAATAATTTATCCATAATTCATAATAAGTATAAACTTTTATATGTTTAATTACATTGTTCATCAATATTATATCTTAACATTGGATTACTTTTTTCTGTAGGATTATTATATTTATTATCATATACTATTAATGGTTCATAATTGTTGTCAATAATTAATTGTCTGTAATTATCTTTATTATAAAAATAAATATTAAACGTATTTATAATATTTAATAATGATCTTTTATATTTAATTTCATTTGTATCAGGTAATCTAGGTACTGGTAGTATTTTACTTTTTAAAAAACTACCAACATCATCATATTTTATAGGACTACTGTCTTTAATTTTAAGATATTGTTCTAATTTAACTATTACACGTTCCCTATTTCTATGTAATAATTCACATACATTTACTACAGACCAACAAAATATTATATTATATTCTTGTAGTTTAGGGAATTTATTAAATAGTTTTGTAGGAAAATCTTTACCTGTTCGTTCAAATACTATATTTTTATTTTGATCTAAAGCTTGTTGTAATAATTGATCTCTAAGATTTTCACAATTATCTTTAATAGCTCTAGCAGTTTGTCTTGTTAATTTTTTAGGTTGCATTCCATTTATACACGAAGTATTTATTCTTGCGTTTTCATAAATAATATTTAATTCATCAACTAAATCTGTAGTAGGATCTTCAAACATTTCAAGTAAAATTTTAATTACACGTTCATTTGCTATAGATTCTAAGGATTTTACCTTTTCTTTTCTAGTTTTTTCAGTAACTACTCCCTCTGTTTTAATTTCTTTTTTAATTTTGGATTTTGCTTTTGATATTATTTTTTCGAAAATACTATCTATACCATTCTTAAAATATGGATTTCTTTCAACTAAATCATCTATACTTAAATTAACAGTATTTTTATGTGTGAATATATTTTTTTTGATTTCTTTGTTTTTTTTTAAATAATTATCTATAATAGATTCAAGATTTGATTTACCAGAACCTGTTGGACCACATTTAAATAAAAAATATTTAGTTTTATTTAATTCTTTAGAAGATGATTTAGATTTTGATGATTCCATTTATTTTATTTTAACAAATTAAAACAATGAAAGAAGATTGCAAAGAATATTTTGATAATATTATTAAAAATTATGAAAAAAATGTTGAATTAACTTATGTAAAAAAAACTAATAAATTAAAAAACATTATTAAAAGGTTTATAATTGAAAACAAATTAATATTGTATGGTGGTTCTGCAATTGATATGTTATTACCTACTGATAAAAAAATATATAAAAAAGATGAAAAATTATTTGATTATGATGTATATAGTTGTAATGCATATGAATATGGTATTAAATTAGTTCAATTACTTATAAAACATAAATATAAATATGTTCAATTACGTGAAGCCGCATTTACACAAAGCACTTTTAAGATTTTTATAGAAAACTTACCAGTATTTGATATAACTAATTTACCAATAGAAACATTCGAATTATATAAAAAATATAGTAAAAAAAAACAGCAGATGTTAGTTATTGGTCCTGAAATTATAATTCGTGATATGTGCGCTCAGCTATCTCAACCACATATATCATATTTTAGATTAGAAAAAACATATGAAAGATATAATATATTTGAAAGTGTATATGGTATTAATAAATATTCAAAAGATATTAATTTAATAGAACCAAATGATGAAGAACTTGAACTTCTTAATATATTATTAAAAGAATGCAAAAAAGAAGGTTATCCAATATTAGGATATTATGGATTACAATTATTAAATGATAAAAAAACATTTTATAGTATTGATGGTAAAAGTTCTTATTTAAGCTTCTTTTCTAAAGATCTTGAAAAAATACTTAAAAAGCTAAAAAAATACGATATAACTATTATAAAAAATACTAATTTTACTACCTTACAATATAATTCGAAAAATATATGTGATATATATGATAGTAGTGAATTATGCGTATCATATTGTTCTAAAAAAGGTTTTAATATATTAACAATTTTCGGTATTAAATATTTTATGTATAATAATTTAATATCTTTCACTGATTCTTATATAGAACTGTATATGATCTACAATGTAAATAAATATATTAAAAATACCGATTGTAAAAAGAATTGTAAAATTACTATGCAATGTTATGGTGATGGAAAACCACCTGGATGGCAAATTATAAAATCACGTTGGGACAATGGTATAGTCAAATACAAACCATCTGTTAATAAGAAACTAGATACTTTCTTTAATAGTTAGGCATTGGTTTGCAATGGAATATTGAAGGATTTCTATATATATTACACCAATCAATCTTCTCTTTATTAGCCTTAAGTAGATCAATAGCATTAGGGTTCTTAGACAATTTAGACCAATCAATTTGCTCTTTGTTAGCCTCAAGTATATGGATTGCATTTGGATTCTTAGACAGATTACACCAATCAATCTTATCTTGGTTTGCTTCAAGTAGATCAATAGCATTAGGGTTCTTAGACAGATTAGACCAATCAATCTTATGTTGATTGGCTTTAAGTAGATGAATAGCACTAGGATTCTTAGACAGATTAGACCAATTAATCTTATCTTGGTTAGACTTAAGTAGATGAATAGCATTAGGGTTGCTTGATAAAGAACTCCAATCAACCAATTGCCCAATATGAAGAATGTTAGGATCATCTTTGCTAATCAAAGAAATTACATTAGGATTTTTGCATATTGCTACCATACCCTCTTCAATGATGGTATTTATTAATTCATCATAATCATCAGTATTCCAACTAGGATCATAGTTATATTCTATCAGTTTGTTAGTGTTGTTAAAGAAAAAGTCTATACCGTGTATGTTGCTGAATATATGTTCCCAGCAATCTGCATAGGCTATTTGAACTGTATGTTCATTAAGCAAATGCATAGCATTAGGATTCTTGACCAATCCATTCCAACATACCATATCAATATTTTCTTCAATATATGAGATAGCATTTGGATTCTTTGATACGTTATACCACGACTCGTAATAATTATTTTGTAGGAAATAAGAAGCATTCCTAACATTACGCATATGCAACAATGTTGTGTTAATCCAATCTAACATAACAAGTTTTTTATCACTAATGGTGTCCCAATAGTAGTATAGGATAATATTAATAACATTATCATCAAAAACAGTCTTATTGAGTAGGAATCTAACGGTATGAAACTGTGCTTCCTGTTGCGACATTTGAAAATTATAAAATTATGCAATCATTTTTTTATAAAGGTATAGGTTGATCTTCAAATATTGAAGGATTTCTAGATAACCAATACCAATTTATTTTATCTTGATTGTTTTTTAATAAATGTATAGCATTTGGATTATAACATAATAGATCCCAATCTACTTTATCTAGGTTGTTTTCTAGTATATGTATAGCATTTGGATTACTAGATAACATTGACCAATCTACTTTATTTAGGTTATTTTCTAATAAATGTATAGCATTTGGATTTGAAGATAATATATCCCAATCTACTTTATTTAGGTTATTTTCTAGTATATGTATAGCATTAGAATTTGAAGATAATATATCCCAATCTACTTTATTTAAGTTATTTTCTAACAAATGTATAGCATTAGGATTTTTAGATAAATATAACCAATTTATTTTATCTAGGTTGTTTTCAAGTAAATGTATAGCATTAGGATTACTAGATAACATTGACCAATCTACTTTATTTAGATTATTTTCTAACAAATGTATAGCATTAGGATTTATACAAAGCATATCCCAATGTATAATATGTTGATTATTTTCTAATAACTTTATCATATTGGGATTTTGAGATAATTGATCTCTATTTATTTTATCTAAATTGTTTTCTAATATATCTATAGCATTTGGATTACGTGATAATGCAAGCCAACTAATTTTATCGTAATTTAATTTAAGAAGATCAATCGCATTAGGATTAGAACATAAATTACCCCATTTTAAATTATTAATATTAATCCAATGTAATAATACTTTAGGTTTATCTAATGTTTTCCAATAGTAGTTTAAGACAATATGAATTATATTTTCATCAAATATAGATTTATCTAAGATGATTTTAACAGTATTGTATCTGTTTATAGCTTGAGACATTTTTTAATTAATAAAATGAAGTTATCATTTTTATACAGTTGTAAATATTGAAGGATTTTTAGATAAATATTTCCAATCTATTTTGTTTTGTAAATCATTATACTGTTTTTGTGTTAAAGTTCTTTCATATTCAATTCTTTCTTTAATTAAATCAATTGCATTTGGATTCGCAGATAAATATTCCCAATTAATCATATTTTGATTTTTTTTTAATAATTTAATAGCATTTGGATTTACAGATAAATTATTCCAGTTTATTTTATTTGGATTATTTTCCAATAATTTAATAGCATTTGGATTTACAGATAAATTATTCCAATTTATTTCGTTTGGATTTTTTTCTAATAATTTAATAGCATTTGGATTTAAACATAAATTATCCCAGTTTATTTTATTTGGATTATTTTCCAATAATTTAATAGCTTTTGGATTTAAACATAAATATTCCCATTTTATTTTTAAATCCCAACCTTTTAGTTTGTGCTGTAAAGATTCTTCATATTTAATTTGTGCTTTTAATAAATCTATAGCATTTGGATTACTAGATAAACTATACCAATTTATTCTATTTGTATTTGCAAAATCATCACCATATAATTCTTCGAGTTCAAGTCTTTTTTTTAATAAATGTATAGCATTTGGATTACCAGATAAATGGTCCCAGACAATTTCGTCTGGATTTTTTTCTAATAATTTGATAGCATTTGGATTTAAAGATAATCTATACCAATTAATTTTAGTTGGATTTTTTTTTAATAAATCTATAGCATTTGGATTTTCAGCTAACTCAAACCACTCAATATTATCATAATTTTCTTCAAGAAAATCTATAGCATTTGGATTAAAAGCTAAATATTCCCAATTTAACTTATCTATATCAATCCAATCACGTAAAACATATTTTGTTGGTAATATTTCTGCAAACTTTTCTAAGATAATTGATCTAACCCCTATAGGTAAATTTGTAATTGGTCCGTTTATTCCATTTATTTTGTTTGCTATAGATTTAGGACTTTTAGCAATATTTTCTTCAAAAACTGAAAGATATTTACAAAACTTTTTCAATTTAGCTTTGGGTTTATTTAGTGCTATTGCCATCATATTTAAAACTTTATCATTGCGACACATAAGTTCATAATCACTAATAGAAAGTTTTAGTGCAGAATTTTCTAATAATGTTTTATTTTTAAGATCTTTTATAAACTCAGGACTAATAGGTAAGAAATCTTCATCTTTTTTAAGTATTTTGGATGTTATACTAAGTCTATCCTCTTTAAGTTTTTTTAGGGTAGGCATTATTTTAATAATAACAAATAAAAATATTATACAGCTTTAAAAATAGCAGGATTTTCAAATAAATATTTCCAATTAATTTTATCTTGATTTTCTTTTAATAAATTAATTGCATTTGGATTTATTGATAAATTTTCCCAATTTATTTTATCTTGATTATTTGTTAAAAGTTCTATAGCATTTGGATTTAAGGATAACATAAACCAATCTATTTTATTTTGATTTTTTTTTAATAATTTAATAGCATTTGGATTTAAAGATAACCAATCCCAATGTATTTTATTTTGATTTTTTTCTAATAATTCAATAGCATTTGGATTACTAGATAAACTTTCCCAAGCTATTTTATTCTGATTATTTGTTAAAAGTTTTATAGCATTTGGATTACTAGATAAATTTTCCCAATTTATTTTATCTTGATTATTTGTTAAAAGTTCTATAGCATTTGGATTAAACGATAACATAAACCAATTTATTTTATCCTGGTTTTTTTCTAACAAATCTATAGCATTTGGATTTTTAGATAGATTATGCCAGTTTATTTTATCTTTATTATTTTTTAATAAATTAATTGCATTTGGATTTTTAGATAATGATATCCAATCAATTTTAGTTTCTAATTGATTAAATTGTTCATATGTTAAAGATTTTTCATAGTTTATTTTGTCTTTTAATAAATCTATAGCATTTGGATTTGCAGATAATATTCTCCACATACTCCAATCAATTTTATCTATATTTTCTTTTAATAAATCAATTGCATTTGGATTTTGAGATAATTCTTTCCAATTTATTTTATCTTTATCAATCCAATCTAGTAAAACATATTTTGATGGTAATATTTCTGCAAACTTTTCTAATATAGTTGATCTAATTTCTTTAGGTAATTTAAAGATTGGTTTATCTTGAATATCGGTTTCAATAATTTTAGCTGCTAGTTTTTTAGGAGTTAAATGAATATTTTGTTTAAAAACTGAAAGATATTTACAAAACTTTTTTAATTTAGCTTTAGGTTTATTTAATGTAATAGACATCATATTTAAAACTTTTTCGTCCTTGCACATAGTATCATATTGTGCAAAACTTAGTCTCATAGAAGGAGTAGCAAACAATGTTCTGTCTCTAAGATCTTTTATAAACTCAGGACTAATAGGTAAGAAATCTTCATCTTTTTTAAGTATTTTGGATGTTATACTAAGTCTATCTTCTTTAAGTTTTTTTAGGGTAGCCATTATTTTAATAATAATTAATAAAAATATTATACAGCTTTAAAAATAGAAGGATTTAATGATAACATTTTCCAATCTATTTTATCTTGATTTTCTTTTAATAAATTAATTGCATTTGGATTTTGAGATAACATAATCCAATCAATTTTAGTTTCTAATTGAAGATATTGATCATATGTTAAAGATTTTTCATAGTTTATTTTGTCTTTTAATAAATCTATAGCATTTGGATTTGCAGATAATATACTCCACATACTCCTATCAATTTTATCTATATTTTCTTTTAATAAATCAATTGCATTTGGATTTTTAGATAACAGTTCCCAATTTAATTTATCTTTATCAATCCAATCTAGTAAAACATATTTTGTTGGTAATATTTCTGCAAACTTTTCTAAGATAATTGATCTAATTTCTTTAGGTAAATTTGTAATTGGTCCGTTTATTCCATTTATTTTATTTGCTATAGATTTAGGACTTTTAGAAATATTTTCTTTAAACACTGTCATATGTTTGCAAAACTTTTTCAATTTATCTTTAGGTTTATTTAGTGCTTTAGACATCATATTTAAAACTATATTTTTACTACACATAAGTTTATAATCGCTAATAGAAAGTTTTAATGCGGAATTTTCTA